>OQVZ01000041.1_pt1 | contig 37648 bp, 33 predicted proteins | sample 1691571 | NCBI WGS metagenome assembly OQVZ01 (sample SAMN03418261, study PRJEB22391) | human gut metagenome | biome: human-gut; feature: organic feature; material: feces | host: Homo sapiens | place: Tanzania | collected 2013-01
TTGCTTATTTAGTTTTAACTGTCTTAGCCTTTGACCAAGAAGAATAAACTTTTGTACTCTTACCGTTTACTTTCTTTGTTTTATATGTACGAATACGAACATAATAAGTTTTCTTCGCTTTAAGTTTTTTAACGGTGGTTTTGGTTGTCTTTTGCTTTTTGATTGTTACGGTTTTCTTGTTCTTTTTAAACTTTTTATCAGTAGCAACCTGAATTTGATAACCGTTTACGCCTTTAACCTTTGCCCAAGTGAGAGTGATTGCTTTCTTTGAGCCTGTTGCCTTTTTAAGTTTTGCTTTCTTCTGCTTTTTGTTAACTACTTCTTTTGCTTTGGTTGTTTTTTTAGCTGTCTCTTTTGCCGCAGCCTTAGTTGTAGACTTGGCAGTAACCTGTGTTGTTTGTACAGGTGCAACAGTTGTAGGTTCAACCGGTGCCGGAGCAACTGTAGTCGGTGCCTGTGTTGGCTGGGTTGCAGGTGTGCTCGGCTGAGTAGTAGGCTCGCTTGACGGCGTTGGAGCCGGCTCAGGAGTCGGTGTTGGGTTAGGCATTGGTATCGGGTCAACGCTTGGCTCGCTGATAATACCGTCCGAACAATGAATTGTTGCATTTTCTAATAGATAATTGCCTTCTTTTATTACAATATCATTCCATTGACTTTTAGTACCATCATAGTAAACATCAGTTAAATCTTTGCACTCAAAAAATGCACAAACGCCAATACTTGTTACGCTGTTTGGTATAATATATGATGTTCTTGTATTTCCAATAGGATATTGTATAAGTTCGGTTTTGTCCTTATTAAACAATACACCGTCTTGGGAAGAATAATTAGCATTGCTTTCTTCAACATTAATGCTTGTTAAACTTGTGCAATTATAAAATGCCCCATAACCAATACTTGTTACACTGTCCGGTATTGTTACGCTTGTTAAGCTTGTACAATAAGAAAATGCATAATCACCAATACTTGTTACACTGTCCGGTATTGTTACGCTTGTTAAGCTTGTACAACCTTCAAATGCATAATCGCCAATACTTGTTACGCTGTTTGGTATCGTTATGCTTGTTAAGCTTGTGCAATAAGAAAATGCATCATCACCAATACTTGTTACGCTATTTCCGATTGTTACGCTTGTTAAACTTGTACAATGAGAAAATGCACTATCACCAATACTTGTTACGCTGCTTGGTATAATATATGATGTTCTTGTATTTCCAATATGATATTGTATAAGTTCGGTTTTATCTTTATTAAACAATACACCGTCTTGGGAAGAATAATTAGAATTGCTTTCTTCAACATTAATGCTTGTTAAACTTGTGCAATCATAAAATGCACAATTGCCAATACTTGTTACACTATTTGGTATTGTTACGCTTGTTAAGCTTTTGCAATAAGAAAATGCATAATCACAAATACTTGTTACGCTATTTGGTATTGTTATGCTTGTTAAGCTTGTGCAAGAAGAAAATGCCCATTCACCAATACTTGTTACACTGTCCGGTATTGTTATGCTTGTTAAGCTTGTGCAAGAAGAAAATGCATATTCACCAATACTTGTTACGCTGTCCGGTATTGTTATACTTGTTAAGCTTTTGCACCAAGAAAATGCACTATCACCAATACTTGTTACCTTTTTGCCATTGATAGTTGACAGGATATCAAGTTCTGTTGCCGAGCCGTAATAACCTGTGATTGTTACAGTATTATCATCATTAATACTATACTCATAATTGCCATAGGTTAATGTGGAATTCTCATCATCGGCATTTGCTGTTAAATTAAGCCCTGCTGTTATGCTAAGAAGCATAACGAGGGACATTAATAAACTAATTACTTTTTTCATTGAATTTCTCCTTTAAAATATAATTTTTTGATACTGCAATTATATCATATTATAAAAGCACATTCAACACACAAAAGCGCATAAAAATAAAGGATGCCGTTTTTGGCATCCTTTTTAATAATATAATTATTAATTCAAAATAAAGCTGTTTTGCGGGTTCATAATATTGTTATTGCTCATTTTAAACTCAAGGGAAGAAAATGCTGTTTTTTCCTGAAGTTCAAAGTGCGATTCTTCCATATTATAGTTTTTTTCCTGAGTTTGCGCTTGCGTTGTTTCCCGGGCTTCTTCCTCGTCATTTGACGGGGTATAAGCGTAAATATAGCCGTAAAACTTTTGACCGTAGTGGCGTGACATATTGTAATAAGTTTTTGTATTAAAATATTTGCCGCCCCAGTGCGACTCCGACACGGTAATACTGCCGTCATTATTAATTTCTTCAACTATTGCAACATGGTTTGACCAGCAGGCAACTGCGCCACGCTCGGCAACATCGCCATATTCGTAATAGCCGTTTCTTTTGTTTATAGACCACCATTGACCCGCATCGCCACGGTTAAGTTTCGGTGCTTCGCCGTTGAGCTCATAGAGCCTGCCGTAAGCGTATGCAACGCAGTTAGGCATACCGTAACCCTGCTGAGAGTAAACATTGAGCTTTCGTGTATAGTAAGGTTCGCCGTTAGGGCTTGTAAGCCTCGGTTCAAATTCTTTTGCAAGTGCTGTGCAAGGGGTAAGGGTTAAAATAAGCACTGTTATAATAACCATAACTAATCCTTTTTTCAGTATCTTTGCCAAAATAACGCCTCCTTTTCAAGCGACGCAAACATTTTAGCATAATTTACAATTTGTAATCTATAGCAAAAAGTAACAAGTATTTTGTAACTATTTTGTAATAAATATACCGATTAGCCAAACTTTCGCCAAAATTATTGACAAAAATCGGTCTGTTTTTAGACAGCAGTCTGTTTTGATACAGATTAAAGGATAAAAAAATCGGCAGGAAAGCCGCAATCTCTCCTGCCGAATACAAAATGTATTATAATGTTTTAATGAACATCAGGCGAACACTGTTCGCCGCTACGATTATTCTATCATTTTAGACTGTCTTAATCGGAAAATATACCGTAGGGGCGAATATCATTCGCCCGCCAATCCCTCAGTCAAACAAGTTGACAACTCCCTTTGCAAGGGAGCCCTTATTATTTTTGATAGTCAATACAATCGGTTGTAATAAGTGTTACGCCGTTATCTTCAAGCTTTTTCATAACTGCCGGGTCATTAATTGTCCACGCACCGAGGTCAAGACCTTCGTCCTTACACTTTTGAAGAATACCGTTTTCAAAATTCTTTTCCTTATTACCGTTAAAGTCGATACCGCAGTCAAGAATATTTCTTGCGTCTTTGATATCATCTTCTGTAATTTCCTGAACGAGGTAATAAGTTTTATCAAGTGTGAGGGCACGAATCTTTTGCAAATTTTCAAGGTGGAACGAAATATAAACCGCTGAAAGCTTATATTCATTTACAAGATCAACCACTTCGTTATAATGCTCGGTATTATTTTTACCTTTAAGCTCGATAACAGGGGTCATATTGTATTTTTTGCAAATTTCAAGATATTCTTCAAGTGAGCAAATTGTGAGGTCGGGATAATCGGCAATGTTAACACCGTTATCGACTTTCATTGCTTTAAGCTCGTCATATGTTTTCTTTTCAACAAAGGCAGTTTTATCCATCATACGGTAAGTATTTGTATCGTGGGAAACGACCCAAACGCCGTCTTTCGTTCTGTAAATATCGCACTCGGCGCCCCAATAGCCGTGCTCACCTGCTGCTTCAAACGATGCAACTGTATTTTCCGGTGCAACGCTTCGCATACCTCTGTGAGCAACAAGGGTTACATCATCTGTGGTTGAAACAACGGTATAATCTTTTGTTTCACAGTACCAATGAAGCACACAAACGCCTGCAACAACGGTAGCGACAATAAGAAACGCAAACACGCAAACAATAACAAGAACTATGGTCTTTTTCTTTTTAGACCATTTTTTCTTTTCTTTTTTATTATCGTCGTTTTGAGTAATTTCCTCTGTTTCAATTACTTGAGCTTTGTTTTCTTCACTCATTTTTATTATCCTCCGTTTCGTTTTTTGCATCATTATTTTGCTCAGGGAATTTGATTACTTTGCTGTTTTCGGTGCAAAATCTTCCCTTAATATCCCATTCGCCTTTCATCCCTTTAGCTGCAGCACCAAGCTGAAAATGAAGCTGAGCAATGCCGAAATCAAGGCTTTTATCAGAATACGGCTCATCAACATAACCGCTGATAACCCCGTTTTCATACTTAAAATGAACCGGTCGCCTGTTAGTGGCAGACGGTGCTTTTTCAACAAGCTTGAATGCGTATTCATAATAAGACGGAAGCTTTTCGTCGCAAACCTCAATCATTTTTTGGTAAGGCTTATTGTTTTTATGCGTTGCGTTATACATAAGCTTCTCTTTTGTGCTGAGTTTATCTTTAACATAGCCCACCACAATTACGGCATAAAGCCTGTGCTTTTTAGGCAAATCAATAGCTTCATACACCTTGTTTTCATCATAAGTGCCCGATACCCAGCAAGTGCCAAGCCCGTGATAAACGCATTGAAGCACGATTGACTCGCCCCAATAACCGCTCATAATTCTCGCTTTTTCCGTATCCTCGCCGCAAACCGCAATGTAGGAGAACTTGCCTGAAAAAATCTTGAACGCAGGAGTTCCGTCCTCAACAAGCTGAAATTCAAGCCCACTCGTTTCATTAACGGCGTCAACCATATTTCTCAGTACATCAAGAATTTCTTTAGGCAGCGCCCTTGTTTTATAAGTTCTTCTTGATGTCCTCAAATCTATTGCTTTGATATATTCTTCATTTGTCATAGTGTAAAATTCCTATATCTTTTAAAATTATATAGTAATTATATCATATTCAAATATCAAACTCAACATTGTAATGCTTTATCCATGCATAAATTTGGTAAATATACGCTCCAATTTGCGGCACGCCCATAAGTTGACCGTACCACGGCTCAGGGAGTGAGTCGGGATTTTGCATAATCGTATACAAATTATCGGCATTTATCCATTCTCTAAGCGGAGTTGAACTGTCGGTAAGAGCGTCATAAAGAAGTTCTTTAACCCTTGCAAAGTAAACCGGGTTATAAGTTTTTGGATAAGGACTTTTCTTGCGCCACGCAATTTCCTTTGGCAAGTCATTTTCAAACGCTTTTCGCAAAATTCCCTTTTCCCTGCCGTCAAGTGCTTTTATGTTCCACGGAAGATTATAGGCATATTCAACAAGCCTATAGTCGCAAAACGGAACTCTCACTTCAAGCGACGACTCCATACTCATAACATCTTTGCGGGCAAGGAGCGTTTGCATAAACCAATCAATATTTAGTTTAAACATTTCTCTCATTCGTCTGTCTGTTTTTGTATCGGTTTCAAGATAGGAAACATCTTTCAAAGTGTTTAAATAAGCGTTTCTTAAATATTCTTCACCGCCAATCAAAAAGCCGTCTTTAAGTATGCTTTGCCTAAGTTTAGTGCTTCGTGCCCACGGAAACGAATCTTCAAAAAGCACTTCTTTTCTGTGATACCACGGGTAGCCGGCAAAAATTTCGTCGGCGCACTCGCCGGAAAGGCAAACTGTAAAATCTTTCTTTACCTCTTTGCAAAAGAGCATAAGGGATGAATCAATATCCACAAAACCCGGAACACCTCTTGCTATCGTTGCTTTTTCAAGTGCATTTGCAACATCCCTGTTATCAAGCACAACATTATGATGATAAGACCCTATATAGCTTGAAATAATATCGATATAGTCTGAATCTTTATTTGGCTGAAAAAGGCTTTTTTTAAAATATTTGTCGTTATCGGTATAATCAACCGAATAGGTATGAAGCACCTTGCCGTCCTTTTTATATTCGTCGCTCGCAATTTTGGAAATGATTGACGAATCAAGACCGCCTGAAAGAAAAGTCGAAAGCGGAACATCACTCACAAGCTGACGCTTTATTGAATCTTTAACGAGTTCGTATGTGTGCTCTGCCGCTTCAATCTCACTCTCGCTGTTTTCTTTCGCTTCAAGCTTCCAATAAGAAAATGTATCGATTTTTCCGTCTTTATAAGTCAAAGAGTGCGCAGGTAAAAGCTCCTCAATATCTTTAAAAATCGCCTTGCCCATTGTTTTTGCAGGACCGAGCATAAATATTTCGTTAAGTCCCTCCTCGTCAACTGTCGGCTTAACTTCACTTATGCACAAAAGGCTTTCAATCTTGCTTGCAAAAGCAAAATATGATTTTGTTTTTGTAAAGTAAAACGGCTTTACGCCTATTCTGTCACGAGTGGCAAAAAGCGAATTTTCTTTTTTATCATAGATTGCGTAGGCAAAAATACCGTTAAGCTTTTTAACACTGTCCTCTTGCCATTTGTCATACGCTTTTAGCACAACTTCGGTATCGCAATGGGTGTCAAACTTGTATCCATAACTTTCAAGTTCCTGCCTGACTTCATCGGTATTGTATAGCTCCCCATTATAAACAATAACATACTTGCCGAAATGCATAGGCTGAGCGCCGTTTTCAACATCAATAACAGCAAGCCGCCTGTGAATAAGCGCAACGCTCGGCGTTATATAAGAGCCTGCAGAATCGGGACCTCTGTTTTCAAGTGTTTTGCTTATATTTTGAATAAGTAATCTTTCACCTCTTAAATCAATGTTACTGCTGAGTAAACCGGCAATGCCGCACATAAAATCACCTCGTGATTATTATATGCAAAAAATGAAATAATGTTTTTGACACGCTTTATATATAATGTTATAATAAATTAGTATTATTGACTTTAAAAGTCAAAAGAAGGGGTAACATATGAAAAAGAAATTATCAATAATCTTAGCGTTTATACTGACGCTGACAGTGGGGGCAACTCCGGCATTTGCAAGCGGTAACAATGTGCTTGAAATATCGAAAAAAAGTGAATCGTACAAAATATCCGACAAGCTTTACGGTTCGTTTATCGAGGATATTTCGTATGCGTGCGACGGCGGACTTGTGTCAAATTTGGTTAACAATGATTCATTTGAATACAAGTTTAATAACACTACCGCTTGGGTGACTGACGGTTTAACGCTTGGCACCGGCACCGAAAAACCGCTTAATAAAAACAACCCTACTTATGCAGAAATAAGTGTAAACGGCAAAGGCACGCTAAAAAACACGGGTTACACAGAAATGTACAAGTACAAGTCATACGACCGTGACGAGAAAAAAGCAAAGCAAAGCGATATGGGCTTTAAAAAAGGCGGAGAATATGAATTTGGTTGTTACATAAAGAATGAAAATTTTAAAGGCGATGTTAATGTTTACCTTGATTCAAAGAGCAATAAAAACAATATTGTAAGCCTTGACATATCAAAAACAGACGGAATTTGGACTAAGCTTACCGCAACATTAAAGTCAAATGCCGACGAAGACGGTGCTCTTGCAATCGAGTTTAACGGAAAAGGCAAAATTGACATTGATTTTGTCACATTAGTACCAAAAAGCAGTTACGGCTACGGCACAAAAGAATGGAAATATGTAACCCTCAGAGACGACCTTTATACTGCGCTCAAACAACTTTCGCCAAAATTTGTCCGTTTTCCCGGCGGTTGCCTTGCAGAAGGTGACAGCCTTGCAAATCTTTATGATTGGAAAGAAACAATAGGTCCGCTTGAGGAGAGGGTTCAGTTTTACAATCTTTGGCGTGATGATGAGGGCAGAGATTATATAAACACAAACGCTATGGGTTATCACGAATATTTTCAGCTTTGCGCCGACCTTAATGCCGAGCCGCTGCCTATACTCAATGTCGGTTTAACCTGCCAGGGCAGAGCCGACTACGACGCTTATGTAAATGCGCTCAGGAAGCTTAATATGACCGATGAAGAATGGGAAAAACTTTTGACAGATGAGATTCATATTGACCCTGACGACGAGGAAAACAGAAAAGGTTACACCGAGCATATCGAAAGCCTTAACATAAAAAGTCAGGCTGATTTTGACAAGTATCTTGACACTATTGCGCTCAAACCGGGCACAAAAGAATGGGACGCATATGTGCAGGACATTCTCGATTTAATCGAATATGCAAACGGCGGGGCAACGACAACTTACTGGGGTGCACTCAGAGCTGCCAACGGAAGCGCAAAACCGTTTAACCTTAAATATATCGGTCTTGGCAACGAAAATTGGGGCGAAATATACAAGCGCAATTTTGAGGCTCTTTACAAGGAAGTTAAAAAAGCATATCCCGACATTACCGTTATTTCTTCAAGCGGAACATATCTTGAGGGTGACGCTTACGACTATAATTGGAGCTGGATAAACAAAGATTATGCCGACACCGTAGTTGACGAGCATTACTACACAAACGACGGTTACCTTTTTGACCACAATGACAGGTATGACAATTTTGACCGAAACGGTGCTCATGTATTTATCGGTGAATATGCGGCTACTTCATCGGGTATCGGCACTATCCAAACAAAATCTAATATGAACGAAGCGGTTGAAGAAGCAAGCTATTTGACAGGAATTGAAAGAAACAGCGACATTGTAGATATGGCTTCTTACGCTCCTACTTTTGCCAAAGTTAATGCGCAGTGTTGGAATGTAAACCTTATTTGGTTCAACTCGCAGGAGGTTGTGCTTACGCCGAGTTATTATGTTCAAATGCTGTTTTCAAATAACTACGGAAACGAATATATCAAATCGAATTTTAATAACGGCAAAACCGTAAAAGACGGGCTTTACGAATCGGTAACCGTTGACCGTGAGAGTGAAACGCTCTTTGTTAAACTCGTTAACACGACCGGCAAAAAGCAAAGCGTTGATGTTAAACTAAGCGATTTCGGAAATATCAACAAAGTATCGGCTCAATCTGTCAAAGGCAGTTACAAAGCCGCTTGCAACGAGATTGGAAGCCTTACCACTTACCCGAGTGAATATGACTTAACAAACAGTGAAAACATCAGCGTTGATATGGACAAATATGATGTTACCGTGCTAAGAATTGCTTACGGCAATAATGACGGCGCTTCGTTTTATTCACTGCCGGATAATATTAATACTATGACAACAAGTGTTAAAAAATATACTCCGCCTGCGGTTAAAATCGCCATTCCATGTGCTGTCGGCGGAGCAGCCGTAATAATTTTCGCAGGTATTGTAATAACTAAAACAGTAAAAAAGAAGAAGAACGACTGATATGAACATTACATTTTATTCAAGCGTATCAACAAAAGAAAAAGTATTCGGCTACATACCCGAATTTAAAGAGCATAACACAAAATTTTTTAAACTCAGTGAAAGAGATAAACTTTTAGCCACAGCAAGCGACACCGAGCTTTTGTTCATTGACGCTATGGGTGTTTTTGACAAAGAGCTTATTGATTCTATGCCGAATTTGAAGCTGATTATGTCGGAGGGTGTGGGATACCAAGGTGTTGATGCGGCTTATGCAAGAGAAAAAGGCATACCCGTTTGCAACAACAAAGGTGTTAACGACACGGGTGTGAGCGAAATTGCGCTGTTTCTTATGCTCGGCTGTTTGAGAAGTTTTTCAAAAGGCGTTGAGGAAATTTACAGCGGTCGTCAAATTGAGTTTAAAAAAGCTTCGTTTGGCGCAAAAAAAGAACTCAGCCAGTGCACCGTCGGTTTAATCGGCTTTGGCGATATTGCGAGGAAAACGGCTGAATTTTGCACTGCCCTGGGTGCAAGAGTGGTATACACCAACCGTACAAGGTACAAAGAACTTGAGCAAAAATACAATGTAACTTACTTAACTCTTGACGAACTTTTAAAGCAAAGCGACATTGTTTCGCTCCACCTTGCAGTTACACCGCAAACGATAAATTTGGCTGATAATGAATTCTTTGCAAAAATGAAAAACAGCGCATTTTTAATCAACACTGCCCGTGGCGATTTGGTAGATAACGAAGCGCTCAAAAACGCACTTTTAAGCGGTGAAATTGCAGGCGCAGGGCTTGATGTTTTCACTCCCGAACCGCTTGAAAAAGATAATATTTTGCTTGATGGCAGGCTCAAAGATAAGCTTATTTTAACCCCTCATATTGCAGGAATAACAAGTTTGACAGTTGAAAGAATTTATAAAAACATTTATGAAAATATGCAAAATATCGCTTGTCAAAAAGAGCTTAAAAACAGGGTAAATTAAGGCGAACAATGTTCGCCGCTACACTGCTTTATATTAACATTTTCCAAAACAAAAAGGATGCCGGTGGGCATCCTTTTTCATTTAACATTATTAATCTTTTATTAATCTTTTTTCTTGCCGTGGATATAAACGCTGAGCACTTTTAAATTATGGTCATCTTTTAAAATATTTTTATCAACCACTGCAAAATCGGCATATTCACCCGGTACAAGTTTAGTACATTCGGCATTATTCCTATAAGTCAAACACATTTTGTCATTAACAAGCGGAACAACCGCCCTGCCCTGCAAATCAACAACTTTAGCTTCATCATAAGCAAGCGGAATACTATAGCCCATATAAACAATATTTTTGCCCTTAACCACCATAACGGAGTAGGTACTGTTATGCTCATCAAGAGAAATAAAATCTGCATTAGTAAACACAGTTTCCATCAAATTCGCCTCGTAAATGTCATATTTTACAGCAATAATAATACAAAACAATCAAAATGTCAAATATTTTAACTAAAATTCAAAAACGAGAGTCGATTACTCGACTCTCGTCTATGATTTCATTCACATTTATCAGCCGATTTTCAACCGATTTTTTGAACTTTGATGAAGCACTATTGCTCCTTCTCTTAGCCAAAATATCTTTGAAGAAGACCCTCAAATGCTTTGCCGTGTCTTGCTTCATCCCTTGCCATTTCGTGTACAGCGTCGTGGATAGCGTCAAGACCCTGCTCCTTAGCAAGCTTTGCAAGCTGAGTTTTGCCGAGTGTTGCGCCGTTTTCCGCAGCAGCACGCATTTCAAGGTTTTTCTTTGTTGAATCTGTTACAACCTCGCCGAGCATTTCAGCAAATCTTGAAGCGTGGTCAGCTTCTTCATAAGCTGCCTTTTCCCAGTAAAGACCGATTTCAGGATAACCCTCTCTGAAAGCAACTCTTGCCATTGCAAGATACATACCAACCTCACTGCATTCGCCGTTGAAGTTGTCACGAAGACCCTGAACGATTTCTTCGCTTACGCCGTCGATGATACCAACCTTGTGCTCAGCAGCCCAAGTTGTTTCACCCTCTTCACGAACTGCCATCTTTGCACCGCAAACCGGGCAAACATCGATAGGTTCGTCACTTTCATAACCGCATACCGGACAATAATACTTCTTAGCCATAATAAATTACTCCTTTAAATTAAAATTATTTTAGTTTTTACTTTTACAGCCTTTGCATATTCCGCTGTAATATACATCTCTGTGCTCGATATCAAAACCGTCAATGCCGTTTTCATTGCTGATATTACATATAAAATCAAATATTCCACCGCAACATCTGCATTTAAAATGAGCGTGAAAATCAGGATTTGCGTCATATCTGATTTTTTCACTCTCAATAACAACGGGCATTATCAAACCACATTCGGAAAGAGTTTGCAAGCAGTTATATACAGTAGTTTTTGAAAACGACGGGTTTTCCTCAACCAAATTTTTATACACCGTGTCAACATCGGGGTGAATTCTGTTTTCATAAAGAAACTTATAAACAGCAATTCTTTGAGCAGTAGCTTTAATACCCTTTTGCTTAAAAAGCTCTGTAATTTCTTTTGTTTGCATTGACTCACTTCCTTTCGCTAATTTGTAACGATTGCTAACTTGTATCGATTACAATTTAAATTATACACATATTTTTCGATTTGTCAACACTTTTTTGAAAAAAAGATAAAAAAAATAAGGCGACAACAAGTCGCCCTACGAAAATCTTATCATTTTAAACTATTTAATACAGAAAAATCACCGTAGTGGCGAACAGTGTTCGCCCGCAAAATAACAAATCACCAGAACATATTTTTCTCGGCGTTATACTCAAAACCTGCTGCTTTGAGTTTTTCAACAAGGTCGGTTTTATCAATATCCATATCATCGCACAAAGCGTCAAGATTTTGATAAAAATCACGAAGTTTAAGATTAATAACGCTCATAAGCATAACAGGGTCATTTGGAAGAGACATAATTTTCTCCTTTCAATTTCGGGTTCATAATATAATCAAGCGGTTTTTGCCAAAAATTCAAGCAAAGCAAAGCGGTGAGCAAAATGATGAGTGCAAGCGCAACCCATTCCCAACCCGGTCCGATTTTACGAATAAGATAAAACAAACCCGCATTTTTCATAATATAAAGAAGCGGTCGGTGATAAACATAAATTTGAAGCGTTTTTGAACCGTACTTAGTTGTTTTAAGTTCTTTTCTCGGGCAAAGAGAAATGATTGAAAAAATAAGAAGCGAAACAACAACAAAATAAGCAAAGCGAAGCAGAGCACCGAAATCTTCAATATTATCGTCAAGCGCAAAATATTTTCTTCTTCCGCTCAAAAGAGGGAAAAGATTTTTGTTATCGTCATTAGTTAATGTAACAATTAAAACAAAAAGCGCAAAATAAACGGCCGAAAAAATCTTAGCGCTCTTTTTTGAAGTCACTTCATTAATTTTATCGGCATCAAGAACATAACCGGCATAGAAAAACGGGAAAAATGTAACAAGGCGGAGAATACAAAGAAAATCAGTTTCGCCCTTCATATACCCTGCAAAGCAAGCGATAACGACGCTTGTAACAAAAACATATTTTGTATCAACCTTGCGAAGCGCCCAAACTATAAGATACCAAAGCGCCATTGCCATCATATACCACGGCACATCTTTTGACGAAAAAATGTCAAAATACGAATGAACGCCGAATATTATGTTTGAAAAATAATTCAGTATTCGTGCAAAAAAATAAAGCATTAAAAAAGAAAATGATTTTTTTATCGGCGCTTTGTCGCTGTTTATTGAATGTTTTGAAAAAAGTCCGCTCACGAAAACAAACGCCGGCATATGAAATGTGTAAATTACCATTGTCATTGTGCAAAACATCCTGCTTGAATCAAAATACTGCAAAGTAAGATGGCCGAGCACAACCAAAAAAATTAAAAAAAGCTTTAAATTGTCCCAAAGTGAAATTCTTTTGCCCATTTTAAACCCCAAAACAAAAATAGTATCTAATATATAAATTAATTTAGCACATAATATGTTCATTTTCAATAATTATATTTTAAATATATAATTTTATATTGAATATTTTTAAAAATTATGTAATAATAAAATGTATTTTTAATATGGAATATTATACATAAAGGTGAAAAGGGTGAAAAAATGATGAATTTTGAAGAACTTGCAAATTTACTTTTTCCGAATATAGACAAAACACCTGAATATTACGAAGAAAAATATCCTGCGAGAAATCTTAAAGAGGGTGCAAGGGTTACCCGTTTTGCACCAAGTCCTACAGGTTATCTTCACTTCGGTAATCTTTATACCTGCTTTGCTTCATACTTGACTGCGAAGAATACCGGCGGTGTATTTTTTGTCAGAGTTGAGGACACGGACCAAAAGAGAAAAGTTGACGGCGCAGTTAACGCAATGCTCAAGGGTCTTGAAGTTTACGGTATCAAAGCTGACGAAGGTGTAATTGCCGAGGGTGAGGAAATCGGCGAATACGGTCCTTACTACCAAAGCGCAAGAAAAGAGATTTACCAAACATATGCAAAAAAACTTGTAAAAGACGGTCTTGCTTACCCTTGCTTTTGCACTGCAGAGGAAATCGACGAAATTCGTGCCGAGCAGGAACACGAGGACATAAAAGGCTACTGGGGCAAATACGCAAAGTGCCGCAACCTCACTTTTGACGAAATAAAGGCTAATATTGAAAAAGGTATGCCGTGGACATTAAGGCTCAAATCGCCGGGCGAAATTGAAAAGAAATGCTACTTTGACGATATGATTAAAGGCAAAATTGAAATGCCTGAGAATATGATTGATGTAGTCCTTTTAAAAACAGACGGTATTCCTACTTACCACTTTGCGCACGCTGTTGACGACCATCTTATGAGGACAACTCATGTTACAAGAGGTGACGAGTGGATAGCTTCCGTGCCTCTCCACCTTCAGCTTTTCAAGGTTCTCGGTTTCAAGCCTGTTAAGTATGCTCATGTTGCCCCTATTATGAAAGAGGAAAACGGCGGCAAGCGCAAACTTTCAAAGCGTAAAGACCCTGAAGCGGCAGTTTCATATTATTCTGAGGTTGGCTTCCCTGCCGATTCGGTTAACGAATATATGATGACTATTTTGAACTCTAATTTTGAAGATTGGAGGAGAGCGAACGCTGACGCAAGCGTTACCGATTTTCCGTTTAATCTTAAAAAGATGAGTGCGTCGGGTGCACTTTTTGATATTGTTAAGCTTACCGACATTTCAAAAAATGTTATCAGCAAGATGAAAGCGGACAAAGTATTTGCTCTTTCAAACGAATGGGCAAAGGAATATAACGAAAAGCTTGCAAGCCTTTATGCCAAGGATGAAAAGTATGCTACCGACATTCTTAACATTGACCGTGAAAACAAGAAGCCGAGGAAAGATATTGCAAAATGGTCGGACATTCCCGATTACATCAGCTATATGTACGATGAAACATTTATCCCTTGCTACGACCTTTGCGGCAATGCGACAAACGAACTTGCAGTTGATGTTATAGAAAAATATATAAATGTTGTGAACCTTAGTGACGACAAGGACGCTTGGTTTGCGAGAATTAAAGAAATTTGTGACCCTTGCGGCTGCACACCTAATGTTAAGGAATATAAGCAAAATCCTGAAAACTTTAGGGGTCATGTTGGCGATGTGTCAACAATTATCCGTGTTGCACTTACCGGCAGGACAAACACACCCGACCTTTATTCTATCACCGCTCTTTTGGGTGAAGAAAGAGTTAAAGGCAGGCTTAACAAGGCACTTGAATATTTTAAGGAGAATAAATAATGGCTGAAATTGAAAACAACGAAGAAATAAAAGCACCGTCAAATTTCATTCACGATTTTATTGACGAAGATTTAGCGCAGGGAAAATACAGCAAAATTCAAACCCGTTTTCCTCCGGAGCCTAACGGTTATCTTCATATAGGTCACGCAAAGGCTATATGCATTAACTTCGGCGTTAAGCAAAAGTACAACGGCGTTTGCAACCTCCGACTTGACGATACAAACCCTATTAAGGAAGATACCGAATATGTTGACGCTATTATGGAGGACATTAAGTGGCTCGGCTTTGACTGGGACAATGTTTACTATGCGTCAGACTATTTTGACTTTTTATATGAATGTGCAATTAAGCTTATCAAAAAAGGAAAAGCTTATGTTTGCGAGCTTACGCCTGAGCAAATGAGAGAGTACCGTGGCACTCTTACCGAGCCGGGTAAAAATTCACCGTACCGTGACAGAAGCATTGAGGAAAACCTTGAGCTTTTTGACAGAATGACAAAGGGTGAATTTGAAGAGGGCAAAATGGTGCTTCGTGCAAAGATTGATATGGCTTCGCCTAACCTTAATATGCGTGACCCTATCATTTACAGAATTATGTTTGCTCACCACCACAGAACGGGTGACAAATGGTGCGTATATCCTATGTATGACTTTGCTCATCCTCTTTCCGACGCTTATGAGGGTGTAACCCATTCGCTTTGCTCGCTTGAATTTGAAAATCACAGACCGCTTTACAACTGGTTTGTTGACGAACTTATTGAGGGCGAAAAGCCAAGGCAGATTGAATTTGCGAGAATGAATCTTAACTACACGCTCACATCTAAGCGCAAGTGTTTAAAACTCGTTCAGGATAATATCGTATCAGGCTGGGACGACCCGAGAATGGCAACTATCAGCGGTATGAGGAGAAGGGGTTACCCTGCTGCGGCTATTCGTGATTTTTGCGAAAGAATCGGCGTATCAAAGGCATACAGCGTTATTGACTTTGCGCTTCTTGAAGCTTGCGTAAGGGATAATCTCGGCGCTAACTCACCGAGAGCCATGGCAGTTATCGACCCGGTTAAACTTATTATTGACAATTACCCTGAAGACAAGATTGAAGAAATTGAATGTGAATATCATCCCGACCACCCTGAATACGGCAAAAGAATTATTCCGTTTAGCAAAGAGCTTTGGATAGAGCGCAACGACTTTATGGTTGAGCCTATTAAGAAGTACAGAAGGCTTTATGTAGGCAATGAAGTAAGGCTTTACAAGGCTTATTATGTAACCTGCACCGGCTACGACCTTGACGAAAACGGAGAAGTTTGCTGTGTTCACGCAACATATGACCCTGAAACTTTCGGCGGCGACTCGCCTGACGGAAGAAAAGTTAAAGGCACTATTCACTGGGTATCGGCTAAGGAAAATGTACCTTGCGAAGTTCGTCTTTATGAAAGACTTTTCAATGTTCCTAACCCAAGCGACGAGGAGGGAGTAAGCTCATTCGAGGACAACCTTAACCCTGATTCGCTCAAAGTTGTGAACGGCTATGTTGAAAAAGCACTCGGCGAATGTGAAGTCGGCGCTAAATATCAGTTTATGAGAAACGGCTACTTCTGTAAGGACAAAGATTCAACAGACGATAAGCCTGTATTTAACAGAACGGTTGCACTGCGTGACAGTTTTAAAATTACAAAATAACGCACGAATTTTATTAGTAAGGTGATTTTAATTGAGTACAAGAAAAGACATAAAAAATATAGCAATCATTGCCCATGTTGACCACGGCAAGACTACTCTTGTTGACGAAATGCTTCATCAAAGCGGTATCTTTCGTGACAACGAGGCAGTGCAGGAAAGAGTAATGGACTCCAACGACCTTGAAAAAGAGCGTGGCATTACAATTCTTTCAAAAAACACATCTATCCACTATAAGGACACAAAAATCAACATCGTTGACACTCCGGGTCACGCCGATTTCGGCGGCGAAGTTGAGCGTATACTCACTATGGTTGACGGCGTACTTCTTGTTGTTGACGCATTTGAGGGTTGTATGCCTCAGACCCGTTTCGTACTTAAAAAGGCGTTAGGTCTTAAAAAGACTCCGCTTGTTGTTGTTAACAAGATTGACCGTGACGGCGCAAGACCTAAGGAAGTTATCGACGAAGTTCTCGACCTTTTCATTGAGCTCGGCGCAGACGATGACCAGATTGATTTTCCTGTTGTTTACGCTTCTGCAAGGGACGGTTATTCAAGCCTTGACCCTGATGTAAGAGAGGGTGATATGCGTCCGCTTCTTGACGCTATTCTTGAATACATACCATCCCCTACCGGCGACCCTAAAGGTCCTGCTCAAATCCTTTTTTCATCGCTTGAATATGACGATTATGTTGGCAGAATCGGCGTCGGCAGAGTTGAGAGAGGTACGGTTAAAGTTAACTCTCCTTATGTTCTTTGCAGGCAGGACGGAACTCAGGAAAATGTAAGATTTTCTAAAATTTATCAGTTTGAGGGTCTTAAAAGAGTTGACTGCAACGAGGCTGAATTCGGCGATATTATCTGCGTTGCAGGTATTGCCGACCTTAACATCGGTGAAACAGCTTGCGACCCTGACTGCATTGAGCCGCTTCCTTTCGTTAAAATTGACGAGCCTACAATTTCTATGAACTTTATGGTTAATGATTCGCCTTTTGCGGGCAAAGAGGGTAAATATGTTACATCCCGTAATCTTCGTGACCGTTTATTTAAAGAAGTTGAAACAAATGTATCTATGAGAGTTGAAGAAACAGATTCTATGGACACATTCAAGGTTTCCGGCAGAGGTGAGCTTCACCTTTCGATTCTTATTGAAACTATGCGCCGTGAAAATTATGAATTCCAGGTTTCACGCCCTCAGGTTATCCTTAAAAAGGATGAAAACGGCAGAACTCTTGAACCTATGGAGCTTGCCATTATTGAAGTGCCGGAGGAATATGTCGGCAATGTTATGCAAAAGCTTTGCTCTCGCAAGGGTGAAATTGAAAATATGGACACCCGTTCAACAGGTATGACCCACCTTGAAATTAAAATTCCGTCAAGAGGTCTTATCGGCTACCGTTCAGAGTTTTTGACAGACACCAACGGTAACGGTATTATGAACCAATTATTTGCCGGATATGAAGAATACAAGGGCGAGATTGAAACAAGAGACAGAGGTTCTATAGTAGTTCACGAAACAGGTACAACCACCGGTTACGGTCTTTGGAACACTCAGGACAGAGGTCGACTTTTCGTTGGTCCCGGCGTTGAAGTTTACGAGGGTATGATTGTCGGCGAATGTGCTAAGGACGAAGATATCGTTTGCAATGTTTGCAAGAAAAAGCATGTTACAAACACCCGTGCAAGCGGTTCTGACGAAGCGCTCAAGCTCGTTCCTCCTACCACCCTTTCGCTTGAACAGAGTATGGAATTCCTTGCAGATGATGAACTTTTGGAAGTTACACCAAAATCAATTCGTTTAAGAAAAACAATTCTTGATAAATCTCTCAGACTTAAAGCCGAGAGCAGGAAGAAATAAACATAATTTATATCGTGTTGTAGATAACACCGAACCATACATTTTCCACCGACTGTTTTGGTCGGTGGTTTTTGTTTACAAATCAGCCAAATATTGTTTATTGCTTCAATATAATATATTTGTTATAATATAATAAATTATTATTAAGGTGGTTCTTATGAAAAAAGCTATATCTATTCTTTTATCGTTTATATTAACCATTACATCAACATTTTGTTTTGGCGTCACCGCTTCGGCGGACGATGAAGTGTTTACATATGATAAAGCAACAAAAACATTAACGGTAGATGTTAAAGGCACTGTTTATGACAATGAAATTAATAAACTTGCATACAAAGATGAAATTGAAAGAGTAAATGTGCAAAAGAGTGTTACACAGCTCGGTCTTAACGCATTTGCTTCCCTTTCATCGCTTAAAAAACTTGTTGTTTTAAACCCGGACTGCGTTTTTAACAACAACGGAGTATTGCCGCCAAACAGAAACGATATAACAATTTATTCCGGCGACAATTCGAGCACTTCGGCAGCAAAAATTCACGCAAGCGAACACGGCTATAATTTTAAGCTTGTATATTATATTTCTTTTACAAATAATATGGGTACTACTGCAATAGTCAACGCTTTGGAAGATTACACTGCCGAAGATTTGGCTAAAGAAGCGCCGAGTTTTTCGTTTGAAACGGCTCACAATGAAAAAACGGGCAAAGAAACTGCTTGTGTTTGGAAGCCTGAGATTAAAGCGCCTAAAGATTTTCAAGGTCCTTACAAAGAAGATTACCGAATTTCCAATTTTACTAAAGAGCAAAAAATCACTTCGCCTACTTGCACAAAAGACGGCAAAATTGAATTGGTTTGCAACTTGTGCGGACATATTTTCAGCACAACAACTATTGAAGCAACAGGCCACGATTTCGGCGATAATAATGAACTTGAATATTGTAAAAATTGCAATGAGCCTAACCCTAATTACACACCGCCGACAACCACCACACAACCGGCAACTACAACTACTACACAGCCGACTACTACTGCACAGACAACCACCGCCGTTTCAACAACTCAAGTGCCTGCAAGCGAAACAACAACGCCTGCAACCACAGTTTCAACAACTTCGACTCCAAGCAGTCAGAGTGTTACAAGCGCCGTTACTGCAACCGCAACCGCAATAAGCACTGAGTACCAAGCTCCTATAACTGCGGCGCAAACTACCAAAACGGCTGACACAACAAAGAAAGCAAACAAAACTGTTAAAAAGCCTAAAAACACAAAAATTAAGAAATTAACTTCTAAAAAAGCAAATCTTACAATAACCTGGTCTAAAATAAGCGGCGTAAAAGGTTATCAAATTCAAGTTGCTACTGATAAAAAGTTTAAGAAAAACAAGAAAACAGTTACAATAAAAAAGCAGAAAACCACCAAGAAAACAATAAAAAAGCTTAAATCGGGCAAAAAATATTATGTAAGAATTCGCACATATAAAGTTTCTAAAAACAAGAAAATATATTCTTCTTGGACAAAAGCCAAAACAGTTAAAATTAAATAGCACAAAAGGAGAGCCGTAAATCGGTTCTCCTTTTTGTTTTAATATATTACCTTTCAATCATTTTTGCGACTATAACCGACATATCGTCACGGTGCTTTTCGTCGCTTTTTTCGATTGCAATTTGCAAAATCGCCTTTGCCTTATCGGTTGGGTCAAGGTCGGGGTCGAGGCTCAAAAATTCTTCAAGCCAAGTTTCGCTTGTGTCGGTTATACCGTCGCTCATCATAACGATTTCGTCACCCGTATTAAGCACCGTTGTGCGTTTTGCAAACTCAACCCCACGCAAAATGCCTGCCGGCATAGAAGTAAGTTCGCACTTTGTGACCCTATTGTTTTTAACAATATAGGAACGAGGCGCACCGGCTTTGTAAAATTCGCACTTGCCGCTGAAAAGGTCAACACGAACGCAATCGAGAGTTGCAAGGCTTTCCTCGTGGCTTTTGACAAGCAGTGCGCTGTTAACAACCTTTAGCGACGAATCAAAGCCGAAGCCTGCGCTAAGAAGCTTTGACAAAAGACCTGCGCCCATTGCTCCGTCAAGCGCCGCCCTGCTGCCCTTTCCCATTCCGTCACTGATTATAAAAATCATATGACCACGGGAGTCGTTTATCGTTTTGATAGTATCGCCGCACAAGTTGCCCTCGGCACAGTATTGGGAAAAGCCGACGCTCATTTTAAAATTAGGTTTTTCCATAAAGGAAATCATTGTGCCGGCAGAAGAAATATTTATTTTGCCCCGCTCAAATTCACGCTTACATATTTTGCACATTTCGTTTGTTAGGCGTGGGTTATCAAGTCCTTTGGTATCGTTTGGAGCAAGAATTTCTATTCTCGTTCGGTCGTACTTGTCCACCACCACTGAAATATTTTCGGGAAAAATATCGTATTCGCCGAGTATTCGCCTAATCTTTCCTGCCGATTTAAAATCAAAGCTTTCCGCCTCGTCAAATTCAAACGCCAAATCGGCAAGCATATCGGAAATAGAAAAAAATTGGTCGGACGCCACCATTCGTATCTCACTTTCATTTGGGTCAACGACCGACAGCGAATTGATTTTTTCCCTCACATCCCTGACGCTTTCACTGACTTGAGCCAAAGCCGAGGAAGCGAAACGCAGGCGCACAACGAGGCTCTGCCTTAAACTGCCCTCCGGCGCAATATCCGCTCCGCTTTCCCACAAATCTGTAAGCTTTGAAGTAACAACATTCGGCAACAGGCAAAGAATTACGCCCGCAATAAAACTTTCGGCTACAGAGCAGATGGAAAATGCGCCGAGGTCTGCCGAAACGGCAAAAAATGCCATTGAAAGAGTAAATGCAAGTGAAATTGCAAGGCTTGAAAACGAAGTAAACAGACTGCAAAGAAGCGAAGAAAACGCATATGCGCCGAGGAGGAAAAGTCCGTTTTCCTCAGTTATTCCGAGAGCAAAGCCGAGGCAGAGCGAAATGATAAGCGCAAAGCGCTGAGAGCCGAAACGAACGGTGCTCAAAATAACAAACACTGCCACAATTCTTGCAAACGATACACCGCCGACTTCAATAAAAGAAAGAGATGACAAAATTATTGAAGCACAAGCCAAAACGCAGGTCAAATCTGTTATCGGCAGCGCCTTTAGTTTCAGCCTTTTCAAGCTGCAATTTGCCGCACGGTAAAAGAAAAAAGTGCAGCCGAGTGCAAGTATTGCTTCGCCGAGAGTTACCGCATATTCGGCAAAAATCGCCCCGCTTTTTACATTCATAACAATTCCGGTTGAAAAAACGCTCAAGCAGGAAATGAGCATAGTTAAAAAAGTTTCTCTTTTAACCTTAAAAAAAATCAATGCAAATGTGCCAAGCGTGCAAATAAAAACGGAACTTATGTATCTAACTGCATCATTTTCGGGGCAAAAGACGATATAGCCGAGTGCCGAGCCGACAGTGGCAAAAATCAAATTTGTTTTGCTCGACACTGCGATAAGCGAAACGGCAAAAGGTGCGCATCCGCCAACAACACTTGAGCGGCAAAGAAAAAAAGCTACCAAGCCCCAAAGCGTGCGTTTTGCCCACATTGATATATTTTTTATTTCTTTTTCAGGTATTTTTATTTTATCTTTTACAGTCATTTTTACACTTCCCACAGTGCATTATAAAATAAAGAGATTAAAAATTCTGTAAAAAGAGAAAAAGAAAAAGCTGTCAGTTAAAACCGACAGCCGTAGTTTTTTAGCAATAAGTGTTTAATTAAACAAAATATTATAATGAAATTCAGATTTGCCTTTGTCAAAATACCACTCGCACTCGCCTTTATATTTTTTTGCGATTCTTTCAATACTCTTTGTGCCAAAGCCGTGAAAAGCCTTTTCACTTTTTGTGCTGAACAGTTTGCTGCCGTCGCTTTGCGGGCTGTGCGAACTTGAATTTATAACGCTCAAAACAGTGATTGTGTTGTTCACTTTGGTTTCAAGGCTTACAAAAGCATTTTTTGAGCCGATTGAAGCTTCAAGTGCATTATCAAGAAGATTTGACAAAAGCGACACCAAATCGTTATCGTCAATAAAAGCTAAGTTTGCCGCTCTGACTTCAACATTAAATTCAATATTATTCTTTTCAAAAAGGTGCGAATACTTACTCAAAATAAGGTCGAACATTTTGTTTTTGGTTTTGCCGATAAATTGATATTCGTCAAAATCATTCTGAATTTTGCTTAGATATTTTTTAATATCGTCAATATTTTCCATAGAATTTATTGCGGCAAAATGGTGCTTAATATCGTGAACAAGCACTCGCTCATCCTCATTTTTCTTTTCAAGAAGCTCATAAAAGGTAGTATTGATTTCATTTTTCTGCTTTTCATCTCGAAGAAGCGAAAGCTCGCTTTCCTGCTCATTTATATGCTCATTATAAATGAAAATAAAGCAACAAAAAGCAGTACCGACAATACTCATCGCCAAATAAAGAAGTCTATAGTTTGCAAGTGTATTTTCGTGAGCATAAGGGATAAACGACGATATAAAAAGAAGTGTAACAAAAACAGGAACACAAAGAAAGACAATGTTTCTTTTTAAATTTTGACTTTCGGTTTTTCTTTTTCTTGCAATTAATAATGAAAACAGCTTTGCAACAATGAGATATAAAACCTTTGAAACAATACACATAATCAAAACATTATAAGCTTTGATTTTTATATCAACGCCATTTCCGAGCACCCCTGCTCCGTCGGGCACAATCAAAAAACCTATCATTTCGGTTGAGTCCATAATGGCGGTTGATAAAGCGGAATAAAAAAGACCCGTTGTCCATTTGGCTTTGAAGAAAACCATACAGCTTATATAAATAAGAGTCATGTAAACAGCCGTGTTTATAAACATATTTGTGTTAAACAAAATATTAAACACATCACCCAATAGCGATATGCCGACCATGGAAAAAATCGTTATTGTTTTGTTATATCTTTTTTCAAAAATATCGCTGAAATATATATAATTGATAAACGCTTCAAAAACATAAACCAAAGCATAGCAGACAGTTATTACCGAGTTTGCATCTATTTTCATCAATAATTCTCCATAATTTTTATAAAATCATGCCTAAACTGCGACCTTTTGTGATAAGCAATAGGAATTTGGTACTCGCCGCAAAGCACCACATATTCACGGCAATAATAAGTTATATAGTTTGCATTGATTAAATAGCTTTTGTGAGGGGTAAGAAAGTAAGTACGGTTAATACTTGTTTCCCACTCTTTTATTGAATCATAGCTTTTGTACGACCTCGTTTTTGTGTGAACGGTTGTGGTTCTGCCCGTTATTTCAACAAAAATTATCTCTCGTCTTTTTATTTCAAAAATATTGCTGTCCTCGTCTTTAAGCCTAAAACCGACTTCCGCCTCGTCCACCATTGAAACGGCTTTGTCAATACCTTTCATAAATCTGTCACGATTGATAGGCTTGTCAAAAAATCGAACTATTCCCAAATCGAGTGCATCATCAAGATAATGGTTATACGCCGTAACGCAAATGATAACTATATCTTGATTTTTTTCTTTAAGCTTCCTGCCGACTTTGATGCCGTCGATATTATCCATTTCAATATCCAAAAACGCAATATCAAACACATCGCCGAATTCAACAAGTTTTTCACCCGAAGTAAACTCAAAAATATCAAACAAAATATTATTATCCCTGCCGTAATCACTCAGGCACTTTTTGATATCGTCTATACACTTTTGTTCGTCGTCGCAAATTGCTATTCTCATACTTTTCCATCCGGTTTTAAAATAATAATTAATTATACATCAAAATATAACGATAAAAATATTTGTTACAAAAAAGCACAAATTCAAGGTAAAAATGCACATTAAAAAGGCGAACACAGTCCGCCTTTCAAATTATAAATCAAACACTCATCGTTTTAAGCTTTGCAAGAAGTGTTACAAAAATGCACCACACAGCCTGAAAAGCGACTACTCTTATTGCGCCGAGCTGTTCAAAACCGCCCAAAAATGCAAGAAGTGAAATTACACCCAAGCCGATTGCACAGCCAAAAGAGATAAGAACAGCCAAAAGTTTCCTCGTTTCCTGCAAATTTTCAGCGCCGCCCACGGCTGAAATAAGACCGAGAGCAGAGCCGTTATGAACGATATAAGCCGGTGAAGTTTCGGCATACATATTTGAATATTTTTCAAAAGTTCTGCCGTTTGAAGCATTCATTACTCTTATATATCCGTCAGGAACTTCAAAAAGTTCTGCCAAGCTTTCATCATTAATAAACGGGTCGTTACTTTTTACAAGAATTGTCATTCCGCTTTTTTCAAGCTTTTTTAACATTTTCTTTAGCTGAGGGTCAGCATAATAATTAACAAGGAAAAACGCCATAAGCTCCCCTGCCTCGGCAAAATAAAGAACTTTCCAGCCCTTTTGATTATATTCACGCTCTTTCTTTTCGGTAAGAACGGGAACACCATGGTGAATAAGCAAATCTCTTGTGCCTACAAGCACTTTCTTTTTATATATCCAAGCCGAAACACCGAGCCTATCCTCATAAACTGCGTCCTCAACCTCAGGCATAATATGGTCTTTGCCGCACACCTGCTTATTAAAAGCGGTAACGAGCGGACTTTTTGTTTTGTTAACAACAGCCATAGTCTTTTTTATGCAGTCTTCCATCTTATTTTCATAAATAGACTTCATCCTGTAAATACTGCAACAGTCATTGCCAAACAAATCTTGCGCTTCAATTACAATGGCATTTGCATCTTTTGTAACATTTGCACCCTCAAAACCGTTAACCATAGCGCCCCTGATTCTAAGCTGTTTTGAAAGGGATAGCAAAGTATTGTTTGTGCAAAACATTGCGTAGCAAGGCGTTGAAATAAGAAACAGGCAAACAAAAACATTTACGCCTAAGTGCCAATTTTGATTAATAATCGCTATTATTACAGAGATTATAACACTGAGCGCACCACCGATATAAAAAATGCATTTGCTGATTTTATCTGCCGGTTCGTCACTGCTTGCAATGTCAAGAAAACGGCTTGAATTCTCCGTCTTTATACTCGTTTTCAAATTAGGTTCGCCCATAAGCAAACCCTTGCTTATTATTTGTGCGTCAACCTTGTTTACAATAGGCTCAACGGTATATTTTTCCTTTTGATTTGTAATAAAATGATAGTCGCTTCTTATCCTCGTTACAAAAGCATATTTGCCCATAGTTGCCATAAACAGCGCAAACGCACCGGCAAAAGGATAAAGAAGCCCTTCGTCAATCAAAAGATTGCTGTCAAACAAAAGCAAAACGGTATGAATAAGCACAACCACTTCACCTAATGCGATTGGAAAATCACTGTTAATACCGTTTTTAAGTTTAAAGCCGTGCAAAATAATTTTTATATTTACAGCCAAAACAACAACAAAAAGCACAAGCGTTGTAATTATATACGGCACATCGTCAAGCAAAAACGACGGTAAGTACGAACTGTCCTTTGCGCCGGTAAGAATACCCAAAAGAACAGCCAACACAAGTGTTATTTTTAAACTTAAAGAACTTGACTGTTTTGAGCGACTGAGCTTTTTGGAGAAAACTTCCTGTTCGTTTGAAAGATTGTATTCTTTTTTTACAACCGTATCTTTATCTGCCTTTGCCGCTTCCTCAATATCTTCGGGGCTGAAAATGCGAAACTTGTTAACCTTATCTTTTCTTCTTTCGATAAGTTGTTTTTCCGCTAAATCTTCGTCAATTTTATCAATTTTCTGCGTTTCATCATCAAAACCGTCAAGAACTATTTGAACAGCTTCTTCCTCTTGCCTTTGCTCCTCCAACTGCTCTTTTTTCGCCATAATTTCTTCTCTTGTTAAGGCAAAATTGGCATTGTCAATTTCGTCAATAGCATAAATCATCGGCATTTCGTCAAGCCCGCTTTGCTTATCATGCTTTGGCTTTGTAGTAATTGTGGCAGAGCGTTCTATTAAAACAGGAGGTTCTTTAGAATAAACCTGTTCATTATTCTTTTTTCCCGAAAAGAAGCTTCGTGAAACCGTTTTTTGCTCGTTAACAGCTTTGTCCTGAGCCTTTGGTTTAAACTCAATATGTTTTGTTTTTTCAAGATTTTCGCTTATAGGCGGTCTTATTTTTGTTTTGTCAAATTCCGAGCTTTTTTCGTGATTATTATTTTCATTTCTTACGGGTATTTCAACACGCTTCACCTGAACATTATTGTTTGAAGTGCCGCTATTTGCCGACTGCGCCTGCCTGACAGACTTTTGCCTTACTTCCTCCGCCTGCCTGATTATTTCATCGATAGATAAACTTTCTTTCATAATTTACACTCTCTCATTCATCAAAGACCGAGCCTCTGCCTTGCGACTTCATACATAATTACGCTTGAAGCGACAGAAGCGTTGAGCGAATTAACCTTTCCCCTCATAGGAAGTGAAACGGTAACATCGCATTTTTCTTTAATAAGCCTGCCTACGCCGCTTCCCTCATTTCCGACAACAATGGCGCAACCGCCCGAAAAATCAGTCTTGCACCACGGCTGACCGTCCATATCTGCGCAGTAAACCCAGATATTTTGCTTTTTAAGTTCGTCAATAGTTGAAGCCAAGTTGCCTACCCTTGCAACCTTAACATATTCAAGCGCACCGCAAGAGGTTTTCGCAACAATAAAATTAAGACCTACATTTCTTCTTTTAGGAATGATGATGCCGTGAACGCCGCAAGCCTCCGCAGTTCTGATAATAGCGCCCAAATTATGGCTGTCCTCAATCTCATCGCAAATAACAATAAACGGCGCTTCGCCCTTGCTTTTTGCATATTCAAGAATTTCATCAACGCTTGAATACGAATGAGCCGGAACATTGGCAACAACACCCTGATGATTTGCACCTGCGCACATAAAATCAAGCTTTTTCCTGTCAACATTTTTTACCACAATTTTGTTTTCCTTGCACATTGCAATAATACGATTGATTGAGCCTTCTTTTTCGCCCTTTGCAATGAGCACATTTTCAACTTCCCTGCCGCTTTTGAGCAGTTCTATAACGGCATTTCTGCCTATAATCAAATTGTCGTTTGTTTTGTAATCTTTTTCTTCTCTTGGCATATTTTGTATCTCCGTAAAATTATTCAGTTTAATTATAACATTATATAGTGCTTATTTCAATTATAAATTACAGTTTGCGGCATATCAAGCCGACAAAAAAGGACCGCACGGAAATGTGCAGTCCTTTAAATTTTAATGGTTTATTTTGTTTTTACCTTCTTAACATTTGACCAGTCGGAATAAACTTTCTTTCCGTTTACGGTTTTATATGAACGAACTTTAACATAATATGTTTTCTTCTTTTTAAGGTCTTTTACTGTTTTAGAAGTTGTTGTTGCTTTCTTAACTGTTGCGGTTTTAGAGGTTTTCTTCGTAAACTTTTTAGATGTAGAATACTTAACCTGATAACCCTTTGCGTTTGAAACCTTTTTCCAAGTTACTTTAAAGCCTTTCTTTTGAGCCTTAATCTTGCTGATAGAGGTCTTTTTAGGCTTCTTTGTCTTTGATTTTGAAGCAGCTTTTGTGGTTGAAGTGCTCGAAGCATTTGTTGTTGAAGGCTCGTTAGCTTTGCTCAAAGTCTTATTAAGGTTGTTCATAAGCTGCGAAGCTCTTTCAACTCTTGCAGCGTCTGCCGTTACAGCAGTTGTAGTAGTTGTTGTTTTAGCCTGAGAACCTGAAGCTGTCGGAGCAGTTGTCCTTGTAGGAATGATATTGCTCGGAAGATTTACATCCGGCTTTGTAATTGTTACATCATGCTTTGTGATTGTTATATCGGGAATTGAAATTGACGGAGCGGTAATCGTAGCAGAAGTGTCCGGAATTGAAATTGACGGAACGGTTATTGAAATGCTTGGAGTTTCAGTGCTTTCAAAAAGAGCATAAAAATACTGAGTAGTACCGCTAATCACTTCAACATTAATAGATGCTTCTGTTGAATAAGGCTTTTCATCTGTTATATCCTGAATATTTTTGTACCATGCAACAAATTTATAACCCTCGTTAGGCTTTGCACTCAAAGTTACGGTATTGCCTGAAACAGACTTTTCAACTTCACCGCTTTTTACAGGAGCAACAACAAAGTTAACATCGCTTCTTGCTTCACTTGTCGATGTGCTGAGATTACTGAGCGAACTTACAAGCGAGCTGAGGTCAATTTTGTCGCCGAGAGCCGCATTTGCACTTACTGCACCTATAGTAAGGCTAAGCACAAGTATTGCTGAGATAAATAATGATAAAGCTTTTTTCATAGTATAAATCCTCCTAAATACTATATATACTTTAAAACATCTATAATATCGGTAATAACCGGAATATCTTTACTTAAATCTTTGTCTTTAAACCAGCCCCAATTCATACGAATTGCATTCATACCCGAATCAAGAGCACCCTTAATATCGTTTATGGGATGGTCGCCGACATATACACATTCCTCGGTTTTTAAGCCAAGTTTATCAGCCGTATATTTAAACAGCGCCGGGTCAGGCTTATGGACGCCGACATCACCGCTCACAACAGTAATATCACAATATTTTCTAAGCCCGCTTTCATCAAGCTTATGGTTTTGAAGATATGACGGACCGTTTGTAATTATGCCGACAATTAAACCACGCTCTTTAAGCTCTTTTAAAAGCGGCACAGTATTTTTAAAAATAACGCAGCAATCGCCGAAACGGGTATCATAGTGATTTGCAAGAACTGTTTTTGACGGTGCGTCACTCCAGTGCCACTTATCAATTAAGCTTTGATACCATTCTTCCCTGTCAACATAGCCGCCGTTGCCGGTAGATACCATATCTTCTTTTCTTCTGTTTTTTTCCTGCAGGGAAATGTCGGGGCAAAACTCGTCCAAAAAAAGGTCCATATATTTTTCAAATGCCGCCGTTCTGTCCTGCAAAGTTTCGTCAAAATCAAATAATACTGCTTTTATCATAAATGAGTTGTTTTTCAAGTTCCTCTACTGATGAAAATTGTTTCTCCCCTCTTAAATATCTGACAAGTTCAACTCTTATATTTTCATTATATAAATCGCCCGAAAAGTCAAAAATATGGGTTTCGGCAAGCGGGGAATCGAGTTTAAAAGTAGGTCTTATGCCTAAGTTGGTAAAAGACTTATATTCCTTGCCGAAAACGAAAGTACGGCTTTCATAAACACCGTATTTAGGCACTACCAAGCTTTGAGGCAAACGCTGGTTAATAGTCGGAAAACCGATTGTGCGCCCCCTCATATCGCCCGATATTACCGGAGATTCAAAAGTAAAATTGTAGCCGAGCATTTCATTTGCCTGCTCAATTTCACCGCATTTGATACAATTCCTGATTCGTGTTGAAGAAATAGGTTCGCCGTCAAAATCAAGATGCTCAAGAATTCTTACCCAAACATCACGCTTTTCAAGATAATTTCGCATATCGTTAGCCGACCAAGACGCATTCTTGCCGAATCGAAAATTAAAACCGCACAAAACTGTTTGTGCCCTAAATCTGTCAAGTAAAATTTTATTTATAAAATCTTCGCCGTCCATATGCTTAATCTGTTCAAAATCGGCAAACACAGTATTTTTGTACCTTTTTTGAAACAAGCTTTTTTGAAGCAGCGAAAATCTGTTGTTAACGCAGTAAATAACTGTGTTTTCAGCACCGGTTATTACAGTTTGGTGTGCCCTGTGCATCCCGTCAAAATCGCCGAGAGCCACGGCTCGCCTTTGAATTATGTTGTTACTTTTCATACCTGCTAATCACGCTTTACAAGCAGCCTTTCTACGCAAAGCTCATTAGTATCATTATTATATCTTCCAAGTCCCAAAAATCCTATATCTTGAGAATACACCTTATAGCTTTTGTTTTCAAGTGTTTTTTTTATACGATTTGCATCAAGTGGAGCGCCGTTTTGAAATCTTTTTGCCTGAAGCGGAGAAACAAAAACGCTTTCATAAGAAGAAAACATTTCCTCCACACTTTTAAGCACATCATCAAAACCAAGCTCGTCATCTTTTCTTTCCTGCATATTTTCAAGGCTTACGCAGTTTTGGAGAGTAAAACCCATTGCAAGTGTTCTTTCAAGCTCAGTCATAACAGCACCGCAGCCAAGCTTTCTGCCTATATCGTCAATCAAAGTTCTTATGTATGTACCTTTTGAGCAAATCACATTGATTGTATAAAGGTTTTCAGCCTCACTGCAAAGTTCTTTTACAAGAGTAAGTTCTTTAATTTCAACCTCTCTTGCTTTTCGCTCAACCTCAATGCCTTTTCTTGCCAAATCGTAAAGCCTTTGACCGTCAACGCTGACAGCGGAATACATCGGCGGAATTTGATTAATTTTACCGTGAAAATCGTCAAGCGCCTTTTCAACATCGTCAATACCGACATTAACCTCGTATTCACCCGTGATTTCACCCGTTATGTCAAGCGTGTCTGTAGTTTTGCCCAAAAGAAACTGAGCCTTATAACCCTTGTCACTGTCAGGCAAATAATTTAAAAACCTTGTTGCGCCGCCGAGCATAATAGGCAAAACACCGGTAGCCATAGGGTCAAGCGTACCGGTATGCCCTGCCTTTTTTTCCCTCGTTATGCCACGAACTTTTGCAACAACGCCAAAAGAAGTAATATCCTTTGGTTTATTAATACAAATTATACCTGTCATGCAAGTATCTCCTTGCTTTTTTCAACCAAAAGCCTTCTTGCTTCCTTAACATCGCAGTCAAACCTGCAACCCGCCGCCTGAGCGTGACCGCCGCCGCCGAAACACTTTGCAAGTTCTGCGGCATTAACGCTTTCAAATGTTCTGATTGAAGCTTTGCACGAACCATCCGGCTTTTCCGTAATTGTTATGCCGATTTCTACGCCCTCAATTTGCCTTGTAAGAGGAGCAAGACCCTCTGTTTCCTGCATATTTGAGCCTGTAAGCTGAAACATTTCCTGAGTGACGGTGATAACCGCAACCCTTTCGTGTTCATAAAAACGCATAGATTCGATGGCAAGCCTTTCAAGTCTTGCATAAGTCTTGGTTTTCGTTTCAAACATAATACGGTTGATTTTTCCGTTATCGGCGCCTGCTTCAATAAGGTTTGCAGCAACACGATAAGTCTGCGCCGTTGTTGAATCGTAGCGGAAACAACCCGTATCGGTAGTTAAACCCGTATAAAGGCAGTTTGCTATCTTTTTGTCAACTTCAACTCCGAGTGCGAGAACCACCTCGTACATAATTTGGCAAGCCGCCGGAACATCCTCAAGAAGAAGATAATCGGCATACTCGGTATTTGTTGAATGGTGGTCAATACACATATCAATCTTGTACTGTTCTTCAAGACCGCCCAAAAGGTTAATTGTAGCCACATCAACGGCAACCACATATTCGGGTTTAAATTTGATTTCGACAATATCGTCAAAAAGATAATTGTACTTTTTCGGAATAGAATCTGCATTAATTACCTCACAAATCTTTCCGATTTTCATAAGTGCACGACAAAGCGCATAGCCGCAACCGAGAGTATCCCCGTCAGGGTTTGCGTGAGTAAGAATAAGAATATTATCTTTTTCTTTCAATATGTCTGCACACTGTTTTACACTAATCTTCATGATTTAATTCCTTAATTTTTTCAAAAAGGTCCATACCCTTTTCAATAGAATCGTCGGCTATAAACTTCAGCTCCGGACTTTTTCTTAAATGAAGCCTTGAACCGAGCTGCTTTCTGATATAGCCTTGAGCGCTTTCAAGACCTTTAACAGATTTTTTAGCCGATTCAATACCGTCCATTGCACTGATATAAACCTTTGCGTAGCTTAAATCACCGCTCACATCAACTTTAACCACAGTAAGCATATCGCTGATTCTCGGGTCTTTAAGCTCACGCATTATTGAAACAATCTCTCTTTTAATATCTTCGCTTATTCTGTCAATATGAAATCCAGCCATAATTAATCCCTATATTCCTCAACAATGTATGCCTGAAGAATATCGCCTGATTGAATGTCATCCCAACCGTCAAGACTGATACCGCATTCGTAACCCGATGAAACCTCCTTGACCTCATCCTTAAACCTCTTGAGGTTTGCAAGCTTAACATCGGCAATTTGCTTACCGTTTCTGATAACTCTTACTTTACCGTCACGCTTAATTGTACCGCTGGTTACAAGTGAACCTGCAATAGTGCCGGCAGAAGAAATTTTGTAAACTTCTCTTACTTCTACCTCACCGGTGTCAACATCACGATACTTAGGAGCTCTCATACCACGCATAGCTCTTTCGATATCTTCAATAGCATCATAAATAATGTCGTATTGTTTAATTTCAACTCCGTCACGCTTTGCATTGTCTGCCGCAATTTGGTCAACGCCGATATTGAAAGCAACAATAATTGCATGAGAAGCTTCGGCGAGCATAACATCGCTTTCGCTTACGGCACCGACTGCACCGTGAACGATTTTAACATTAACCTCGTCATTTTCAATTTTAAGAAGCGACTGCTTAACCGCTTCAACAGAACCCTGAACATCGGCTTTAACTATAATGTTAAGTTCTTTCATTTCGCCCTCTGAAATAGTTTCAAAGAGAGTATCAAGAGTAACTTTCTGGAAGAGATTGAATTCTTCCTCCTTAGCCTTAGCCTTTCTCTGCTCAACAAGTGCTCTTGCAAGCTTTTCGTCGGATACTGCGTTAAATTCATCGCCGCTCATAGGCGCCGAGTCAAGACCCATAATTTCTACAGGAACTGACGGACCTGCACTTTCAATCGGCTTTCCGTGATAATCTGACATAGCACGAATTTTACCTACTGCCGTGCCTGCTACGATAATATCGCCTGCGTTAAGAGTACCGTTTTGAACAAGGAGAGTTGCGATTGGGCCACGACCCTTGTCAAGCTTAGCTTCTATAACAACACCCTTTGCGCTTCTGTCAGGATTAGCTTTAAGCTCTGCCATTTCAGCAACAAGAAGTATTGTTTCAAGAAGCTTATCAATACCCATTCTTGTTTTAGCCGAAACAGGAACACAAATAACATCGCCGCCCCATTCTTCCGGAACGAGTTCGTGCTCTGTAAGCTGCTGCATAACTTTATCAGGGTTTGCACCCTCTTTATCCATCTTGTTAATGGCAACAATAATATCAACGCCCGCTGCTTTTGCGTGGTTGATAGCTTCAATAGTTTGAGGCATAATACCGTCATCGGCAGCTACTACCAAAACAGCGATATCCGTTGCCATTGCACCCCTTGCACGCATAGCTGTGAATGCAGCGTGACCCGGAGTGTCAAGAAATGTAATCTTTTGACCGTTAACATCAACCTGATATGCGCCGATTGCCTGAGTAATGCCTCCGGCTTCGGTAGCTGTTACATCTGTGTCACGAATTGCGTCAAGAATAGAAGTTTTACCGTGGTCAACATGACCCATAACACAAACGACCGGCGGTCTTGTTACTGCGTTTTCATCGTCTTCAACTTCTTCTTCAATAATCTGTTCTTCAATAGTAACAACAACTTCTTTTTCGCACTTTGCGCCGAGTTCGGTTGCAACAATTTCAGCAGTGTCATAGTCGATAACTTCGTTAACTGTTGCCATAACACCGAGGCTCATAAGCTTTTTGATAACTTCGGTTGCTGTCATACGAAGAAGCTTTGCAAGGTCGCCGACTGTAATTTCCTCAGGAACGGTAATCTTAACCGGCTTCTTCTTTCTCTGCTCCTCAATACGGGCAAGACGCTGCTGCTCTGTTTCCTTTTTGCGAGTGCGAACGCCTTTCTTCCTGTTATACTGCTTTGACTTCTGATTGAGCTTCTGCTTTTTCTGATAATCATTAGTCATATTGTTTGCAGGCGCAATATCTTCATACTTTTGATTGTATTTTTCAAGGTCAACATTGTTAACACGGGTGTTAACATGCCTTGCTTCGCCCTTGGTTCTTGCCTGCGGAGCCTGAGTGGCTTTTTTCTTTGCCTTTTCCTCTGCTCTCTTTGCAGCTTGCTCTGCCATTTGAAGAATAGCAGCCTGACTTTGATGCTTTTTGTTTTCATCTTTCTTTTCAGGCTTAGGAACAGGCTTTTTATCGCTTGCTTTCTTTTCTGCAGGCTTTTTGTCACTTGTTTTCTTTTCGGCAGACTTTTTCTTTTCAGGCTTCTTGCCGTCTTTTGCCGAGTTTGCCGAATTGTAGTAAGCGTCAAAACTGCTTACGCTGTTATCTGTTGTGAGCTTATCAACCAAGATGTCAAGCTCTCTCTCTTCAAGAACGGTGTTAGCCTTTTTTGCGGGACCGTCGCAATATTCACTTAAAATATTGATAATGTCCTTGTTATTTTTACCGAAATCTTTTGCTACATCGGAAACTTTAAATTTAATAACCATTGGCATTTCCTCCTGTTTAGTATCAATTAACTGTACTCTTACTGTTCAAGCAGTGAAATTATTTTTTTAGCCATATTTTCATCATCTACAGCCATAACGCCGGCTTTATAGCCCACGCCGAAATAAATTTCATTAATTGTGATGTCCGTTTTAATAAGCTTAACATTAAAATGATGAAGCTCTTTTGTCCTCTCAAATTCGGCTACAAGCCTTGGGGACACATCACTGCAAAACAAAACAAGCTTTGCCTTATGCTCAAACATTGCGTGCTGTGCCATATCGTGACCCATTGAAAGCTTGCCTGCACGCCTTGCAAGCCCTAACATTGAAATAACCTGATTCTTAGGCATTTTCTATTTCTTCTTCCATTTTACTATATACTTCATCGTCTATCTGCATAGAAAAAGCACGCTCAAACGCCCTCTTTTTCCTTGCTTTTTTTAGACAATCGGCATTTTTGCAAACATATGCGCCCCTGCCTGCTTTCTTGCCCGTAAGGTCAAGCGAAACTTCACCGTTTGGACTTTTAACAACTCTTACAAGTTCCCTTTTGTCAAACATTTCGCCGCAGCCTGTGCACATACGCATAGGTATCTTTTTGGTTTTCATATCACAACCGCCTTTCTATTAAAAATGCGTTGTAATTAATTATTCTTCGATTGCAGCATCTTCTGCTGTTTCTGCTGTTTCATCTGCTTCTTCGCTACTTTCGTTTGTAAAGAAACCCGATTCAGGCTTAATGTCTATCTTCCAGCCGGTAAGTCTTGCGGCAAGGCGAACATTTTGACCCTTGTTGCCGATAGCAAGTGAAAGCTGGTCGTCAGGAACTGTTGCACGGCAGCTCTTAGCTTCCTCGTCGAGAATTTCAACTTCGCAAACTTCACTCGGTGCAAGCGCCGCACTTACATACTGCACAGGGTCTTCACTATACTTAACGATATCAATCTTTTCACCGCCGAGTACCTCAACGATGTTTGAAACTCTCTGGCCTCTCGGACCGATGCAAGCGCCGACCGGGTCAACATTTTCGTCGGTTGAATAAACTGCGATTTTAGTTCTTGAGCCTGCCTCACGGGAAACAGACTTAATTTCGATAGTGCCGTCGTAAATTTCAGGAACTTCCTGCTCAAACAAACGGCGAACCATACCCGGATGAGTACGGGAAATCATAATGCGAGGGCCTTTGCCCATTTCCTTAACATCAACAACGAATACCTTAACGCTGTCGCCTACATTGAAATGCTCGCCCGGAACTTGCTCAGCCTTTGGAAGAACAGCCGAATTTTTACCCATATCAAGAGTAACATTGCCGGTATCAGGGTCAACTCTGTCAACCTTAGCGGTAAGAAGTTCCTGATTTTTAGACTTAAATTCTTCAATCATCTGTCCTCTTTCAGCCTCACGGATACCCTGACGGATAACATGCTTTGCTGTTTGAGCAACAATTCTGCCGAAATTCTTTGTTTTAAGAGGAATATCAACAGTACCGCCAACCTTTGCACTCTTGCGAATAAGCTGTGCCTGTTCAAGAGTAAGGTCGGTATCTTCGTCCTCAATCTCGTCAACAACATTTTTTCTTACATAAACTTTAATTTTTTGCTTAATCGGGTCGATATCGCAGTGAACGATATCCTTGCCGTTGTAGTCGTGCTTTGCGGCAACAATAATAGCCGCTGAAATTTTTTCATAAAGATATTCTTCTGGAATATTCTTTTCAGCTACGATTGCTTTTACTGCGTCAAAAAATTCTTTACTCATTTTCCTATCATCCTTTCGGTTAATTCATTTCTTTTTCAAAATCTTTTATATCAAAGTCATCAAGCTTTACGAATGATGTATCTTTTTTGTTTACTTTAAGCTGCGATTCATCGGCAAGCTTCAATGTAATTTCACCGTTATCATAAGCCATAAGATTACCGGCAAAATCACGAACGCCGTCAATCGGTCTGATAAGACGCATCATAACCGGTGCGCCGATATATTTTTCAAAATGACGGTCGGCTGTAAGCTCCCTTTCAACACCCGGTGAACTTACTTCAAGCGTGTAGCTTTGAGCTATAGGGTCAGCTTCGTCAAGCGGCTTTGTTACTGCGTGAGTCAAATTAACACAGTCATCGATTGATATTCCGCCCTCTTTATCAATAAATATGCGCAAATACCAGTCTGTACCCTCTTTTGCAAAACGGACATCCCAAATATCAAGCCCAAGCTCTTTTGCGTAAGGTGTAATTATTTCTGTTACCTTAGATACAGTATTTCCTTTTCCTGCCAAGAAAAAACCTCCTTACAATAATAAGAGAGCAGACCCCGTGGGCCTACTCTCATTAGGACTAATAAACTTACGCTTATATAATAACATATTATTTAAAAATGTCAAGCATTAATTTATTTAGCGTATTAAGTTGTCTTATTTCTTTTGAGGACCGTTATAGCCGTTTGTTTCCTGGAATTTGGCAATCTTGTCGATAACAGAAAGAACAACATCAAAACCGTCGCCTACCGTTTCCATTTCAAAACGCTCAGGCATATCACGCCATGTGTGATAATAATATGTAAGCATTGGGTTTTGAGCGGCAAATGTAACAGACTTAACGCCGGCTCTTGTCATAGGAGTTGAGTCACAGCCGCCAACCGGATTATGGATACAGCCGTTTGTCTTGCTTTCGATACCCATTTCCTTGAATGTGTCTTTAAACATTTTTTCCATATCTGTATCAAATCTGCAACCCTGCCAGTCGTCCTTAATAACAACTTCAAAGTATTCCTTATCTGCTACAGAGTC
>OQVZ01000043.1_pt1 | contig 37312 bp, 32 predicted proteins | sample 1691571 | NCBI WGS metagenome assembly OQVZ01 (sample SAMN03418261, study PRJEB22391) | human gut metagenome | biome: human-gut; feature: organic feature; material: feces | host: Homo sapiens | place: Tanzania | collected 2013-01
GGCGGCTTCGCCGTCGATAGGAGAGAAACCGATGTTAAGATAAACTATAATTTATATAAAAACATAAAATCTTATTTTTTACCTTGACTTTTTTTACAGTCTGTGTTACTCTTTTGTTACCTTTTTTGCATACAATATTTTGATGACAAGTTTCCAATAATCGGTAATATACAATATATGGTATATTTTTATCAAAAAACAGCATTAAAGTGCACTATTTAAATTGGTTACATTTTGGAAAAAATAATACAATTATCATTCCTTTTTCGGCACATCTTTGCTATAATAGTGAAAGTTTTTGGGGATACGCCCCGCAATACATAATTAAGATTTTAACGCAAACATTAAATATACAACATAAACTCGCACAGAGAGGTGACATGTACTTGGAGAATTTTGTAATTCGTGGCGGTCATGAACTCTTCGGAGAAGTAAATATCAGCGGTGCAAAAAATGCTGCTGTCGCAATAATTCCGGCTGCCATTCTCGCAAATGATATAGTACGCATAGAAAATATCCCTAACATCAGTGATGTTAGTTTAATGATTCAGACACTCGACAGAATGGGTGCAAAAATAAAACTTATTAACAACAACTCAATCGAAATTGACTCAAGATTCGTTCAAAGCAAGCCTGTTCCGTATGAACTTGCATCTCATTTCAGAGCAAGTTACTACCTTATCGGCGTGCTTCTCGGCAGATTTAAAAAGGCTGAAGTTGCAATGCCGGGCGGCTGCGACTTTGGTGTAAGACCTATTGACCAGCATGTTAAAGGCTTTGAAATGCTCGGTGCAAAGGTTGAAACTATTGACGGTATGGTTTGCGCAAATGCAGACAAACTTGTCGGCGCTTCTATTTATATGGATGTCGTTTCAGTCGGCGCAACAATGAACATTATGCTTGCCGCCGTTCTTGCAAGGGGCCTTACCGTTATTGAAAATGCCGCAAAAGAGCCGCATATAGTTGACCTTGCTCTTTTCCTCAACTCAATGGGCGCAGATATCAGAGGCGCCGGCACGGATGTAATTAAAATTCGTGGTGTTGAAAAGCTTCACGGCTGCACATATTCTATCATTCCCGACCAAATTGAAGCCGGCACATATATGGTTGCTGCTGCCACCTGCGGCGGTGATGTGCTTATTAAAAATGTTATTCCAAAGCACCTTGAATCTATCAGTGCAAAGCTTGAAGAAGCAGGTGCGGAAATAATCGAATATGACGACGCTGTTCGTGTTACCCGTTTTAAGCCGCTTACAAAGTGCAATGTTAAAACTATGCCTCATCCGGGCTTTCCTACCGATATGCAGCCGCAAATGGCTGTTCTCCTTTCAATCGCAAAGGGAACAAGTATTTTGAGTGAAAGCGTTTGGGACAACAGGTTTCAATATGTTGGTCAGCTTCTTCGTATGGGCGCTAACATTCAGGTTGACGGTAAAATTGCCGTTATCGAAGGTGTTGACAGCTTAGCCGGTGTTAATGTTAAGGCTACCGACCTTAGAGCAGGTGCGGCTATGGTTATTGCCGGTCTTGTTGCCAAGGGTGAAACAACTGTTGAGGATATCCAATATATTGACAGAGGATACGAGGATATTTGCGAAAAGTTCTCATCCCTCGGTGCCGATATTAAGCGTGTTGTACTTAACGACAGTGACGCAATGATTGACGCAGGTTAATTTAATTATGTATTGTAAAACCCACGATTTTCAGTTTCGTGGGTTTTGTTTTGCGTTTTTAGGCACAAATAAATAAGAATTTGCGTTTTTGCTTTATTTGTGATATTATATTTCCATTAAATATAAGAGGTTTGGATATGGCAAAGGTATGTCAGCTTTTTTCGGGAAGCAGCGGCAATTCAATATTGGTATCAAACGGCGGTCACAATTATCTTGTGGACATCGGTGTTTCGGCAAAAAAGTGCGAAAATGCGTTAAAGCAACTTGACATTGAGCCCGGCAGCATTGAGGGAATTTTTGTTACCCACGAGCACAGCGACCACGCAAAAGGTGTGCGTGTTTTTGCTGACAGGTACAATACGCCCGTTTTTGCCTCCCCTCTTTGTGTTGACGAAATGAAGCGGCTTAATCTTGTTGACGACAAGACGAACATCAGCAAGATTGAAAATCATTTGAGTCTTGACGGAATTGAAACCTTAGCTTTTCACCAAAGCCATGACAGCGTTGACTGCCTTGGTTACAGGTTCAACTTCAGTGACGGAAGAAGCGCTTCCGTTTGCACGGACACGGGTTTTGTGACGGACAACGCAAAGGAAGTTTTACCGGGAAGTGACCTTGTTTTTATGGAATCTAACCATGAAATTGCGATGATAAACGCAGGTCCGTATCCGTATATGCTAAAGCAGAGGATACTCGGTGCAGGCGGTCACCTTTCTAACTTTGCTTGCGGTGAATATTTAAAAGAGCTTGCCAAATCGGGCACTACACGCTTTGTATTGGCACATTTAAGCAGAGAAAACAACTTGCCTGAGCTTGCAAAGCAAACGGCTGTAGCGGCGCTTGACGAGGCTCATTTTGAAGAAAACAGCGACTACAGGCTTTATGTTTCGCCGACTGAAAACGAGGGCAGGTGCATCGTGTTATGATTAACCTGACTGTTATCGCCGTAGGCAAACTTAAAGAAAAATATTTGCGTGACGGTTGCGGTGAATACATAAAAAGGCTCGGTGCTTTTTCAAAAGTAAACATAATTGAAATTGATGAGGAAAAGGTCGGCGACAACCCGTCAAGTGCTCAAATAAACAGTGTTATACAAAAAGAAGGTCAAAGAATAATCAAAAAAATTCCGAAATCAAGTGCGGTTATCACCCTTTGTATTGAGGGCAAGGAGTATTCAAGCCCCGACTTTTCAAAAATGATTGAAAATATTTCTATGCAAAACTCCAATATCTGCTTTATTATAGGCGGTTCTTTCGGGTTAAGTGACGAGGTCAAAGCGCTTAGTTCTTCTAAACTTTCTTTTGGAAAAATGACGCTCCCCCACCAACTTGCAAGAATGGTTTTACTCGAGCAGATTTACCGTGCATTTTCAATTTCAAACAATTCTAAATATCACAAATAAGGAGAACATTATGGCTTTAAGCGCTATGTTAATTCTTGAAATTATAATTGTATTTTCGTTTGTAATTACTTCGCTTTTTATGTTTATACCAAAGAAAAACGAAGGTGTGCACAAAATATTTTTTTCGCTTGCAATTATGCTTGGCATACTTGTGACATTCGTCAGCGCAACCTCGCTTCCGTCAAATATGGCGGCGCAAAGCGTTGCGTGTTGGATGTGCTTAATTCCCGACGCTATTGCAATTATTTTGGCGGTAACAAAAGGCAAGCCGAACTTTTTCGCAAAGTTTTTGGTTATGTTAACTACCGTGCTCGGCGCTTTAAGTTACTTATATTTTGGATAAAATAAAGGGAAGCAGAATCTTTTCTGTTTCCCTTTTATTATTACAACGGGTCGTCGAGGACGCCGACCCCTACAAATGCATATTCTTCAAGAAATGTCATAGGAGCTAACATTATTAGCCCTTTAAAAATCAGCCTATAATATTCTTATCAACAAACACTTTATAAATCTTATTAACTATCAAAAACAAAGTGTAGCCGATAAGCATTGCGCCGACAATATCGCTGAGGTAATGAGCGCCTGCAACCATTCTTGTGTAACCGACAACGCCGACAAACACAACGCTTACGCAAAACATAAACGGCGCAAGTTTTTTCAGCTTGTCAAACGCATTGCAAAACATTACGCTCAAAAACATCATAACCGAATAAGTTGTGTGACCGCTCGGAAAAGAATCGGTGCGGCTGAAAAAATGGTAGTCGTAAGCGCCGCTTGAAGCGCTCTTTTGATACCAAGGAGTAAATGCGCCGAAATCGGTACAATTAACCATTTGGCGACTAAGCGGAGAATATTTGCCCTCGCTCAAACCGTCTTCATCAAAAAAGCCGTTTGAATAAGCCACCATTTCCCTAAACCTTACACGATGGGTAACGGTTTTACATTCCTCTACTATTTTGTAAAAAATTCCGAGGAGCACACCGGCAAGTGCAAGCGCTTCAAGCTTTTTAAGCTTAGCTTTATCAACCTTTGACAAAAGAAGAATTGAAACGATTGCAACAGCAAAACTAATTGCAAAATAAATGCCCTGACTCAAATTATCCTTGCCAAGTTCATAAAGAACATTTTTAGTTACATTTTCAATCAGTTTTTTCCAACCGATACCGCAAAGGACAAAGAAGCCGACAATTTCAAGCGCCTGCAAAATAAAATTAAAGAATTTATAAGCCTTAGACTGCTCATTTTTAACCGTTTTAACGAAAGGAAGAAATTTACCGATAACGCCCAAAACTCCGTTTAAATCACGCTTACAAAGCAAAATAATCGCAAATGCGGGACCCCACATGCCCCAATAAACAAATTGACCGAAATGCTCAACAAGTTTTGGAAAAGTAAGCTCGGGGTTATAAAGCTTAATATCTAAATTCAAATCATTGATGCCGCCGTTAACGCTTGCAAAAATCATTAACGAAAACAAAACGGCATAAATAATTACAGAGCCTATTAACAGTTTTTTATCAATACTTTTTTTCATACTCTAACTCCTTAAATATGATATTTTCAGCTTAACATAGATTTAACATAATTACAATGTTTTTCTGAATTTAGGCATAAAAAAACACGAACCGGTATGATGTAGGTGGTTGAGGGATGGTCCGTGTTCTTTTATTAACTTAAGGAGTAATAGTTAGTCTTTACTAACTGTCTATAGGTTAGCATAAACTAACTTATTTGTCAAGTATTTTTTCATATTTTTATATTAATTTTTGGCGAACACTGTTCGCCGCTATGATATTCTGTTAATCTTTATAAAAAAGAAAACAGGCAGAAATATCTGCCCGCTTTTCTGTCTTATCGACGGCAACATAAAAATCATTTATTTTGTTTTAACAGTCTTTACCTTTGACCAAGCAGAATAAACCTTTGTATTTTTGCCGTTAATCTTTTGGGTGTTATATGTACGAATACGAACAAAATATTTTGTTTTTGATTTAAGATTTTTAACGGTTGTTTTGGTTGTGTTTTTCTTTTTAATTGTCACGCTCTTTTTATTCTTCTTGAACTTTTTGTCTGTTGAAAGCTGAATTTGATATCCCTTTATACCTTTAACCTTTGCCCAAGTAAGATTAACTGCCTTCTTTGAAGGTGAAGCCTTTTTAATTTTTGCAGACTTAGGCTTAACAGTGGTTTTGGAAACGGCATAAGAAGTGGCTGAATCAGTATTATTTGAAACAGTTGTTGTGGTTTCGTAATTGGTTGAAACTGTAGCTGTTTGCGTTGTTGTTTGGACGCTGGTTGTGTAAACCGGTGCACTTGAAGTGTTTGATATTGATGACGGATAATCAACGGCAGAAGCAGTTGTTTGCACAGAAGCAGTAGTGAACGCATTGGCAGTTGAAGGTGTTTCGGTATTATTTTCAGTAGTTGAAGGTGTAGTAGCTCCGGTTGGTTTATTGTCCTCAACACTTTGACCCACCATATCACCGTCTGAGCAATGAATTATGGCAGTGTCCAAAATGTCACAACCGTAAATATCTATGTCTACCCGGTTCCATTCCTCTTTTGTGCCGGCAAAATATACTTCTTTTAAATTGTCACATTTTACAAATGCACCACTCAATATTTTAGTAATGCCTTTCGGAAGCGTTACACTCTCTAAAGAAGTACAATTCCCAAATAAATTTTCATTAATAAATGTTATGCCGTCAGGAATAGTTACGCTTTGCAAACTTGTACAGTTTTCAAATACACGCCATCCGATAGAAGTAACACTGTTTGGAATTGTAACATTTTTCAAATTTGTACAACCATCAAAAGAAGAAAAAAGAATTTTTTTAACAGTGTTCGGTATAATTACATCGGTCAAAGTTCTTTCGTTTCTAAAAGATTGCGGTCCGATTTCAGTGACCGTTTTGCCGTTATATGTTGACGGTATTTCAAGCGTGGTTGCATCGCCGAAATAGTATTCGATTCCGACAGTTCCGTCAGAAAGGTCATAAAATGAATAGTCATCTGCCACTTCGGCGTTAGCTACCGAATTGAAGGTGGATGATATTGTTACAAGCATAACAAAAGACAATAAAACGGATAATATTTTTTTCATTCTCAATACCTCTTTTTATAATTGATATTTTTATTATAAAATATAAAAATAAAAAATACAATATTTTTTAATAATTGATTTAAAGCAGGTCATTGAGGACACCGACCCCTACAATAATTCAAATAAAAACAAATACAACAAAAAAGGACCGCCCGAAGGCAGTCCTTTAAAAATTTTTTATTACTGAAAATCGAAAACATTTACCCAAGAGTCAAGAAGTTCCTTTTCACCCGGAATGTTCTTAACACTTTCACTGCAAGCAACGATAGGCATCCACTGCTGAACGAGTTGCTTTGGAATATCAGCCTTTTTGCAGATAAGGTCAAAATACTTTTCGGCAAGTTCCTTTTGACCTTCAAGGTTAAATACAAGATAAGTTCTTGCAATATCTTCAGAAGCATTACCCTGAGTAGCGTGTGCCCAGTCGATGATGTAATACTCACCGTCAGGAGTAACGATTACATTTGACGGGTTAAAATCACCGTGAAGAACCTTTGTGTGAGGTTTCATACCCTCAAGACGGTTGTGGAGGTCGTACCTAAGAGTTGCTTCATAAGAAGAAGCGCTGATTTTTGCATGCATTTTATCCTTAATCTTGTTAAGCAAAGGGCACTTTTTAGCGTGAATTTCCATTTGAAGGTCAACGAATTTTTCAAGATATTCGTCTTCCTTGTCAGGGTTTTCAGCCATAATTTCAGCAAGACTTTTGCCCTCAATATATTCTCTTGTTATAGCCCAACCGCCGTCAACTTTTCCTACATCAAGAAGCTTAGGGATTTTAAGACCTGTTTCCTCAACTCTTGCTGTGTTGAGTGCTTCGTTGAGAACCTGAGCCTTTGTGTATACTTTTTCGTCAAACACCTTAACAAGCTTGTCGCCGTCACGGTAAATTTGTTTGTTTTCTCTATTAACAATAGTTGTCATAAAGACACCCCCTATTTATTATACAAAACAGAAATTTAACAGTCAAGATTATTATTTGCCGTAGTATGCCTTGAGGTACATATCCTTAATTTCAGACATAAGCGGAAGTCTTGGGTTTGCACCGGTGCACTGGTCGTCGAATGCATCCTCTGTCATTTGGTCGAGAGTATCAAGGAAGTACTTTTCATCAACACCGTAGTCCTTAATTGTCTTTTTAATTCCTACATATTCTTTAAGGTCGTCAATCTTCTTAATAAGGCCTTTAAGCTTAGCTTCGTCATTTCTGCCGCTTACACCGAGAGCTTCGGCAACTTCTGCATAACGGCGAAGTGTCTTTGGATAATCATACTGGCTGAAAGTACCCATCTTTGCAGGAACTTCTGCTGCGTTGAATTCGAGAACATAGTCAATCATAAGTGCGTTTGCAACGCCGTGCGGAAGGTGGTGATAAGCTCCGAGCTTATGAGCCATTGAGTGGCAAACACCGAGGAATGCATTAGCAAATGCCATACCTGCCATAGTAGCTGCGTTAGCCATCTTTTCTCTTGCTACAGGGTCGTTTTGACCGTTGTCGTATGCTCTTGGAAGATATTCAAAAATATTCTTGAGTGCTTCAATAGCAAGACCGTCGGTGTATTCTGTTGCCATCATTGATGCATAAGCTTCAAGTGCGTGAGTAACAGCGTCGATACCCGAAGCGGCTGTAAGACCCTTAGGTGCTGTCATATGGAAATCAGCGTCAACAATAGCCATATTAGGCATAAGCTGGTAATCGGCAAGCGGGTACTTTGTGCCTGTTGTTTCATCTGTGATAACTGCAAAAGGAGTAACCTCAGAACCGGTACCGGCAGAAGTAGGAACAGCGATGAAATAAGCTTTTTCGCCCATCTTAGGGAATGTGTAAACTCTCTTACGGATATCCATAAATCTCATTGCGAGGTCATAGAAATCAACTTCAGGATGCTCATACATAACCCACATAATCTTTGCAGCGTCCATTGCAGAACCACCGCCGAGTGCGATAATTACATCAGGTTCAAATGCTTTCATCTGAGCCCAGCCTTCTTTAGCGCAAGCAAGGGTCGGGTCCGGAGCAACATCAAAGAATGTTGTGTTTACAATACCGAGTTCGTCAAGCTTATCTGTGATAGGCTTTGAATAACCGTTTTTATAAAGGAAAGAGTCGGTTACGATAAACGCTCTCTTCTTGCCCATAACATTGCCAACCTCGTCAAGTGCAACAGGAAGACAACCTTTTTTGATATAAACCTTTTCAGGTGCTCTGAACCAAAGCATATTTTCCCTTCTTTCTGCGACTGTCTTGATATTGATAAGATGCTTTACACCTACATTTTCACTTACAGAGTTACCGCCCCAAGAGCCGCAACCGAGAGTAAGTGACGGAGCAAGGTCAAAGTTGTAAAGGTCACCGATACCGCCGAAAGAAGACGGAGTATTAACAAGAATACGGCAAGTTTTCATACGAGCTTCAAACTCTGCAAGCTTTTCTTTTTCGGTAACTTCATTGATATAAATAGAAGAAGTGTGACCGTAACCGCCGTCAGCTATAAGCTGTTCAGCTTTGGCAAGTGCGTCTTCAAAGTTTTCGCTCTTATACATAGCAAGAACAGGAGAAAGCTTTTCATGTGCAAATTCTTCACTGATGTCAACCGATTCAACTTCGCCGATAAGAACTTTAGTATCCTCAGGAATCTTTACACCTGCAAGAGCAGCGATAGTAACCGGCTTTTGACCAACGATTTTAGCATTAAGAGCACCGTTGATGATGATTGTTTTACGAACCTTGTCAAGTTCGTCTTTCTTGAGGAAGTAGCATCCTCTGTATTCAAATTCTTTTCTGACTTCTTTATAGATATTCTTATCAACGATAGTAGACTGCTCAGAAGCACAAATCATACCGTTATCAAAAGTTTTTGAATGGATAATTGAGTTAACAGCCTTGAGAATGTCTGCGCTTTCGTCAATGATTGCAGGAGTGTTACCTGCACCTACGCCGAGAGCAGGCTTACCGCTTGAATAAGCAGCCTTAACCATACCCGGACCGCCTGTTGCAAGGATGATATCTGCTTCCTTCATAAGAAGGTTTGTCATATCAAGTGACGGAGCATCAATCCAAGAAATAATATTTTCAGGTGCGCCTGCTGCTACTGCTGCGTCAAGAACGATTTTAGCTGCGGCTGCTGTTGACTTCTTTGCTCTTGGGTGAGGAGAAATGATGATACCGTTTCTTGTTTTAAGAGAAATAAGAGTTTTGAAAATAGCTGTTGATGTTGGGTTTGTTGTAGGAATAACTGCGCAAACAACGCCGAGAGGCTCTGCGATACGCTTTGTGCCGTATGCCTTGTCTTCATCGATAACGCCGCAAGTCTTTGTGTTCTTATACTTATTATAGATATATTCTGCTGCGTAGTGGTTTTTGATAATCTTATCTTCAACCACACCCATACCTGTTTCTTCAACTGCCATCTTAGCGAGCGGTATTCTTGCCATATTTGCAGCTTTTGCGGCAGCGAGGAAAATCTTATCTACCTGCTCCTGAGTGTAGGTAGAAAGCTTACGCTGAGCTTCACGAACTCTTGCAAGTTCTTCTTCGAGTTTTTCAACACTGTCAATTATTTCTTTTGCCATATTGATTACCTCCAAATTGTATTTGAAAAATGAATTAACTTGTTTGATTGATATTGTTAATTAATTAACAATATTACCTTGCATATAATAAGCCATTATTAATAATTTTTCAAGAGCAAATGCATAATTTTAGTGATTTTGATAAACCTGTTATTTTTTTAACAATAAATTTGTGCATATTTTTATGAGTTTTTAGCCGTTTGTTACATTTTTGTCAATCTAGTTTAATGTTCTATCATTGTTGTAATTATCGGTACTAATTGCAATTTTCTCTTGAATTAAAAATGTAATATGTTATTATAATATATAATATAGAAATCGAAAGAGGTAAAAAAATGACAGCTTGCAAAGTCAGTATTATCGTTCCGGTATATAACACATCAAAATATCTTTCAAGGTGTATCGATTCACTGCTTTCTCAAACGCTTAAAGAGGTTGAAATAATAGTAGTCAACGACGGCAGTACGGACGACAGCCTGCAAATACTTCGTAAATATCAGGCATTAAACCCAAATAAAATATATGTTTACAACACTGAAAACGAAGGCGTAAGCCACGCAAGAAACTACGGTGTAACAAAATCAAGCGGTCAATACCTCTGGTTTGTCGATTCCGACGACTGTGTTGAGCCGAATGCGTGCGAAGTGCTTTTTGAAAAAGCTAATAAGGACAACAACGATTTGGTTTTATTTTCAAGATACGATGTTAACGGCGAAACAGGCGAAAAAATCGGCAATCGCACTTTTCATTATAATCAAAACTTTACCATTCGTGAGAAACCATATGAGCTTTTAAAACTCTCCCCTTTCCCGTGGAATAAGTTTATTAAAAAAGAACTTTTTGACGGAATAGAATTTCCCGAAAAGATTAGATTTGAGGACTTGCCTATTTCGTTCATTCTTGCAACCAAGGCAAAATCTATCGGTGTTGTTAACGACTTTTTCTACAACTACACGGTTCAGGTCGGCTTTTTGAGCAAGTTTACCGAGTCTACGATTGACATTGCAAAGGCTATTGACTTTTTGATAAATAATTTAAAAGAGAGTGAAGTATTCGATACTTACAAAAACGAAATTGAATACATTTGCGTTCGCCATTTTCTTTACCGTTTTGAGCAGCTTCTCAGCATTAACGGTGAGGAAAATTATGAGCTTAAATTGAAGCTTATCAATACTCTTTTTGATTATCTTGAGGAAAATTTTCCGAATTTCAAAAGCAATAAATACATCAAATACAATTTACCTGACAGGCTTAACAAGATTTTTTCTTTTTATTCTTCAAGGCAAGCTCTTATCGACTTTGTAAACAGAACAAAAGAAATGAACGAGGAAGAGCAGAGTGCTTATGTTGAAACTTTTATTAAGGAAAATGAAGTGCCGAAAGCATTTGAATTTAAAACTTTTGACAAGATAAAAGAAGAAAGCAAAGAAGCAAGTAAAAAATACAACAAGCTTAGGAAAGAATCACCGCTTAAAAATCAGATAATTTATATTACTGCGCAAAATCATGCTTTGCCGTCGTCTATGCTTTCGCTTATAAAGTATGCAAAGACGGAAAAAAGTGACTTTGAGCAGATTATTGCGGTAAAAATCGGAAATGAAATTGATACCGGTGAAAGGCTCAAACGCTACAACCTCGGTGATATTGTTGTCACTCAAATAGGAAGTGATGATTATTTTGAAGCTTTGACAAGTGCGAAGTACATTTTCTCAGACTGTGCGCTTGAATACTTCTTTGCAAAAAAAGACGGTCAAAAATATATCAATTTGCAAATTGACAACATTTCGGCAAATGTAAGCAAAAAAAGGGACGGCGAATGTTTTGAATTTGCGGCAGTACAAAAGAGCATCATTACCGCAGACGCAAGCGTTTATATAAGTGAAAAGAGCCGAGAATCGTTTGAAAAAACTTACAAATGCAATGCGCTTGCTACAAGTGCGATTATTTGCGACAGTCCTGCGCTTGACTTGGCAGGCGGTACAAGTTTCGCTTCAAACGGCGACAAAATTAAAATTCTTTTTGCTCCGCAGTTCAAGGCGGCAGGCGGCAGATTTGCGGTAACAGCTTTCAGAAAGTTTATGGCTAATCTTAATGTTATTGACAGTGAACTGAGTGACAGATACGATATTTTCGTTTGCCTTGACAGTTTCCCTTATGAAGCTGATTTTTCATCATTTAACCGCATCAAAAAAATGCCCGGAGAATATGACTTATACGATTTTGCGGCAAGTGCCGACTGCATAATCACCGACTATCACTGCCTTATGAAAGTATTTAATAAAACCGACAAAAAAATTGTTCGTTTTATTCTTGATGCTAAAAGATACATTACCGATGAAGAACTCGAAATAAGTGAAGAGCGCTACCCTGTTTTCACAACGCCGAATGAACTTTGTGAAGAAATAAGAAAGCTTGAAAAGAGCAATTTCCAACTTTCAAAATATGAAAATGCGGCATTCCTCTTTAATCAAATCGACAGAGAAGATTATAATATCAACCAAGTTGAAAACACACTTTGCCTTTACTGTATCGGCGGCAAACTGACAGGAAAAAAGATTAAAGAATTCAGGAAACTTAGAAAAGAGCAAATCTTCAAAACATATTATTTTGCGTTTGACGAGGAATTGAATCCTGACTACAAGGTTGAATTAAAACAGCTTTTGAAGGGAATAAGAATTATCCCTATGAGGTTTGACAGCTATAATGTATTTGACGAAAAAATCACCAGGACTATAGCTTCAAAAGGAAGATTGCCGCTCGGCTCGTCAAAGAAATTTGAAATTCAGTGTGGCGACGAAAAAAGAAAATATTTCGGAAATATCAGGTTTGACGAAGAAATAATACTTTCAACCGGAGTGCTTGTAAGAAATCTTATGCTTATAGGTCTTGCAAAAAATTTAAGCTATAATTTTAATTGGTTTAGCAAGGAAAAATACGAAACCAAAAAAGTATTTAAAGTGAAAGTCGATTATCTTTGCAAAATGCTTGAAAACGCAGACGAAGTTAAAATCAAAGATGATATGAAAGAGCTTAAATGCGTTAAAAATTTAAGAATAGCAAAATAAAAAAATCATCCTGCACGAATTGTGCAGGATGATTTTTAATATAGTAAATCTTTGTTTGCGGCTTTTTTATCAGTCAAAGCCGAGTTTTTGACGCCATCCGGCAAGAAAAGAAAAATGCAAAACAAAAAGGTGCCAAAAACAGCACCTTTAGTTTTATTAGTCTGAAGTGTATGGGAGAAGAGCTAAGTGTCTTGCTCTCTTAATAGCAGTAGTAAGCTCTCTCTGATGCTTTGCGCATGTGCCTGTTACACGACGAGGAAGAATCTTTGATCTTTCAGAAACAAATCTCTTAAGTCTTGTAACATCCTTGTAGTCGATTTCGTCAACTTTTTCTACACAAAAAACGCAAACCTTCTTGCGACCCTTGCGAGGGCCACCGGCTCTGTTATATGCCATAATTAGTTTCCTCCTTTAAAATGGTAAGTCGTCGTCATCATCAACAATTTCTTCAAAGTCTGAATTGTCAGCACTTGCATAGCTCGGTGCAGGCTGCGAAAATGCAGGGTTTGTACCCTGACTTTCTGCCTTAGAGCCGCAGAAAGAAACTTGATTTGCAACAACTTCTACGGATTTTCTCTTATTGCCGTCACGGTCGTTGTAGTTGCCTGTTTGAATTGAGCCTTCAACAGCAATCATTGAACCCTTGTGGAAATAACGAGAAATAAATTCAGCAGTTTGACGCCAAGCAATACAATCAATAAAATCAGCCTGTCTGTCCTGTCCCTGTGACTGATAATTTCTGTCAACAGCCATTTGGAAACGAAGAACCGAAATGCCGCTTGATGTAGTTCTAAGCTCAGGTTCGTAAGTTAATCTGCCCATAAGAACAACAGAATTAATCATAAATAATTCCTCCTATTATTCACCTTTAGCAACGATTAAAGAACGAAGTACGCCGTCTGTAATGTTGATAACACGGTCAAGCTCCTGTGGGAATGCTTCATCACTTGTGAAATCGATAACTACATAATAGCCGTCGTTTTCATAGTTGATTGGGTATGCAAGCTTACGCTTACCCCATTCCTCAACATTGCCAAGAGTGCCATGCTTTTCGATGAGGTCAGTAAACTTCTGCTTTAAAACCTCAACTGCTTCTTCTCCGTTTGAAAGAGAGAAAACCATAACGATTTCATAATTCTTTAATGCCATTCTTCAGCACCTCCTTTTGGTCTTTTGGCCTGTGCCGTTTGCACAAGCAAGGATACTTTGTTTTCCAAAGCTGTGTTATTATATCAAAAATACCGTGCCGTGTCAAGCACTATTTTAAGCATTTGCAATTCTCGGCATAGGTATTTTGCGCTCGCCTATAACTTTTGTTAAAGCGAAAGACAAAATATCGATTTTTTCATCAATATAGTCGCTGTGCTTTTGAACATCAACGCCGTAAAGAAGAAATTTGCACTCGTCTTTTTGGGTATCAAGCATTATTGACATACCGTCTTTTTCAAAAGTTTTGTTTGATATGCCGTCCATCAAAAGTTCCTGCCTGAGAAGTTTGTACATCAAATCGGCTTTGATGTTTTTATAATGTTCGTCACGCCAAAGATTGTTGTGTTCTTCGCCGTCATTTTTAATATCGTAAAGTTCGCCGTATCGCCTGCCCTCGTGAAAAGTGAGTTTATAGTCTTTTTCAATAAAGCTGACCATATGGAGAGTGTGCGGCTCGTGCCTGTTTTCGCAAATGGCAAAAGTTCGCATATCGTTAATCAAGCCGTTCCAGTTTGCTTTTTCACTCATACCCTGCATATTGCTCGGAATATCAACGCCGCAATAGTCAAGAACGGTAGGAGCAATATCAACAAGCGACTGAATCGAATTTGACGAAATGTTTGACGGAATATGATTTTTATACTTAACAATAAACGGAACTCTGAGCAAATCTTCATAATGAAAAATACATTTGTGAGTAAAGCCGTGCTGGCCGAACAGGTCGCCGTGGTCGGTTGTAAATATAATTAATGTATCTTTTTCAAGGTCAAGTTCCTTCAGCTTATCAAGAATTATGCCGATATATTTGTCTGTAAACGATACCATACCGTAAGCCAAAGCGAGCTGCTTTTTAAGTCTTTTTTCGTCATATTCGTGCCTTTCAAAGCCGTGTATTGCATAACCCGATTCACGATATTCGTCGAGATGAGGATGTTTTTTTAATACCTCTTTAAAATACGGCGGGTTCTTGTCGTGCTCATTATATGAAAACTCAGGAAGCTCCATATCATTCGGGTCGTACATTTTGCTCCAAGGCTTTGGTACAAGATGAGGACCATGCGGGTCGGGAAAACTTGCCCAGATAAAAAACGGTTTATCATCTTCCTTGCTCTTTGCAAGCAGTTCATTCGTTTTCTGTGCAATAAAAGCATTGTAATGATACTTTTCAGGTATGTTCCAAGTGCCCATATCCTTATAAAACATTTTGCCACGAGGTCTGAAAAAGTATTTTTTCCAGTCTTTGCAACCGCTGTCTTCAAGCCAAGCAACATAATTTTGACCTACCCAATGCTCTGCCGTATGGTTTCGCAAAAGTTGAATATTGTCAAAGCCGTAAAAATCGCCCTTAAAATTTCGCCAATAGTCGGTATTGTACATATACTCCGGCGTTTCAATCGACAAAAATTCCTCATTCGACTTTGTCGGCTGAAAATGAGCTTTGCCGACAAGCGCAGTTTCATACCCCTTATCCCTCAAATATTCGCTCAAAGTCGGCACACTTTCAGAAAGCTTTGTGCCCAGAGAATAGCAGCCGTGCCTTGACGGGTACATACCTGTCAAAATGCTTGCTCTTGACGGCGAACAGGTAGGGTTTGCACAATAAGCACGGTTAAACATCGTACCCTCGCTGACAAGTTTGTCAAGATTAGGCGTATTTATTAAACTGTTAACCGCACCGAGCATTGAGTAATGCTGTTGGTCGGTTGTGATAAGTAAAACATTAGGCTTTTTCATCTGTTCCTCTTAATTATTTAAGTATCGCCGTAACGAGTGACATAGGTTTTACATCAAGTTTTTTCACATTTATTAGTTTCTTTTCTTTAAGTTGATATTCCTGCGTTGTTTCAACAAAAGTACAGTTTTCAAAAACTTTGCCAAGCTCTGCACATCTTTTAGCCTTGCTGTTATTAACCATAACGAGAGCTTTTGATTTATCTTCAAGTTCAAAGGCGAAAACGCTGAAACCTTTTGAAGTATTAAAGTCGATATCAAGGCTCAAGCTGCCCGATTTTATATATTTTGAAAAATGAGCCATTGCATAATAGCGCATAGCAATATAATAATCTGACCAGTCATCCTTAGCTACAAGAAAGCCGTCACTGTAGCACTTACCGTCACGCACGGCATTATCCCACTGATTTGCGCAAACCCAAGCGCTCCAACTGTCAACGCCGGTATAAATCAAATCTTCACCGATTATCCTTGCCATAATCAGAGCCGATTCAATCGATTTTGTGTCGTGTTTGCACGGAAGTTCGCACCACTCACTCATATCAAAGCGTGGAGTTTTGATATTTTCCTTTGCCCAAATACCGAAGTCGACCTTGGTTTTAACATCATCATCCGAGCCATAGGAATGGTAAGCGAATGTGTCAAGATATTTCATAATAAGTTCGTCACTCGAAAGAAGCTCATAATATTCCTTAGTGTGGTCCTTAATATTTCCGCTTTCGGGACCGTAAAGTTTAAGCGAAGAATTTCTTTTTTCAAGTTCCTTTGCAAATATCAAATAGCAGTCAAAAACTTCTTTTGGTTCGTAGTGGCAACCCTCTTGCCAAACCGAATCTCCGCCCCATTTCCACTGCGGTTCATTGATAGGGCTGATATATTTAACAGGATAGCCGTCAGCGATAAAATGCTCTGCTATATCAATCATATATTTTGCAAACGCTTCATACTTGCTTTTGTCAAGGTTTGAAAAATGCTCCGTAAGACCGCCGCTCGTTTGCCCTGTTACCGTTTGAGTAAAATGGGGTGAATTAGCAAAAAATATAAGCGTATCGATATTGCCAAGCGCAAGCGACTTTTTCATAACATACACTGCATATTTGTCACGAGTATAGTCGTATGTGCCGTCCGACTTCATAAAGGAGTCGACATATCTCCAAGGGTTTTCAATTCTCAAATTATTTTCATCGTATCCGCCGCCGATATTGTAGCGGTAGATATTCATTTTAAGTCCGCTGTTACCGTAAAGAAGTTCTGCCACATCATCTGCAGTTTTTTTATTTTTAATTTGCGGCGACCACCAACAAGCCGAGCCGCCGAAACCTTTAAGCGTTTTAATTTTTTTCGCATTTGCAATATTAATTTTCATACTCTCAGCCCTTTATCATCTGTTCGAGTTTTTCTATATCTCTTGAGAAACGGCGCTGGCTTACAAGCACAACAATTTCGTCGCCCTCTTTAATAACCGTATCGCCCTTTGGAGTAATTGAAACGCCGTCACGCTCAATACTTACTATTACGCAGTGTTTACCCCAGTCAATATCCTTAATCTTCTTTTTTGCAATGGGACTGCCGACAGGGATAGTATAAGTTTCAAGCACCTTTTCGTTAGTTTCAAAAAACCTCGGCTTTTCATGGTCGGTGCTGACAATTCTTTCAAAAAGGAATTCATAAAAAGGAGTAACGCCGATAAAGTTTGCAGTCGCATAACTGATAAGGCTTACAACGGCAAGCGGCAAAATATTGTTCATATTACCCGTAAGTTCAAACACAAGAACTATGCCCGTAATAGGACTTCTTACAATAGAAGCAAAAAGACCTGCCATACCGATAACAACAAACTCCTCCCACATAGCCGGAGTAATTGAATCAAACATATTTACACTCACGCTGCCGAAAATAGCACCCATATATGCGCCTAAAATACAAAGCGGATAAAGAGTACCGCCCGGTGCACCGCTCGCAAAACAAAGAGCACCGAAAAGAAACTTAGTTGCAAGCAAAACAAAAAGATACAATACCGACGGATGCTCTTTAAGAAGGATAACCTCCATACTGTGACCGCCGCAAAGAATTTGAGGCATAACAAGACCAACAACACCGCTGAAAACAAACACGAGCGGCATTTTTACATAATTCGGCAATTTAATCTTTTTATACAAATCTTGAGCCTTACCCATAACGACATTATATGCGCAACCGCAAATGCCGAGGAAGAAGCCCATAATAATTAACAGCCAATAATATTTAAGCGGAAAATTAACCGTATCATAATTGAACACGGTATTTTGACCGAAAAAGAGTTTTGAAATATAGTCGGCAGTAATTGCAGACACAATGCCCATACAAAGAAGGCTTTTGTCAAAGGTGTGATGAATTTCCTCAAGCACAAACATAGTACCTGCAAGAGGTGCGTTAAATGCAGCAGCCATACCTGCGCCCGCACCGCAACTAATCATCCTAAGTTCAGTCGTTTTGTCCGCTTTTGTGAGCCTTGCAACGCCCTTAGCCGCCATACCGCCAAGCTGAACGCTCGGACCCTCTCTGCCGAGTGACAAACCTGAAAAAACGCAAGCCGTGCCGCCGATAAGCTTAACAAGAATCACTCGCCACCAACTCGGGTTGATATGACCCTTAATTTCACCGTTTACCTGCGGAATACCCGAGCCGCCGCCCTGAGGCTCCCATTTTACAAGCAGAGTAACCAAATAGCCGATAAGAGCAAGGATAACAAACCAAACGGCAATTTTGACCGGGTTGCCCTTAACAAAAGAAATTATGCCCATCAATTTTTCCTCCGCAAAGGAGAGCAAAAAGCGGTATAATACGGCAACAAGGCCGGACGCAATGCCGACCTCTATACCTCTGACTAAAAGATAAAAACTTTCTTTTCTTTGAAATTCAATTTTCCTGTAAGTTGACCTATCTTTATTTCTCATATCATTAATATTTCTTCAACTGGTCCTCGTTAACATTTTCAAGGAATTCATCATAAGTTCCCATACGGTCAATAACTCTGTTGCCCGAAATTTCAATAATTCTGTTTGCAACGGTTTGAACGAACTGGTGATCGTGAGAAGTGAACAAAATAGTTTCAGGGTAGCGGATAAGACCGTCGTTGAGAGCAGTGATTGATTCAAGGTCGAGATGGTTTGTAGGCTCATCAAGGATGAGCACATTTGCACCCGAAAGCATCATTTTGCAAAGCATACAACGAACACGCTCGCCACCGGAAAGTACATTTGCCATTTTTAACGCTTCTTCACCGGAGAATAACATTCTGCCAAGCCACCCACGAATATCTGCTTCAAGAGTGTAAGAAGTGTATTGACGAAGCCAGTCAACAAGAGTAAGTTCGACGCCGTCAAAATACTTGCTGTTATCACTTGGAAAATAGCTTTGAGAAGTGGTTACGCCCCACTTAAAACTACCCTCGTCAGGCTCAAGTTCGCCCATAATAATTTTGAAAAGAGTTGTTTTTGCAACAACATCCGAGCCGACAAAAGCTACCTTTTCCCTCGGATGAATAACGAAAGAAACATCGTCAAGCACCTTACGGTCACCGACTGTTTTTGTTAAATGGTCAACCCTTAAAAGGTCGTTGCCACATTCCCTGTCAGGCTTAAAATCGACATATGGAAAGCGCCTGCTTGAAACCGGCATATCAATCATTTCAAGAGCGTCAAGCTGCTTTTTACGGCTTGTTGCCTGCTTTGACTTAGCGGCATTTGCAGAGAAACGGGCAATAAATTCCTGAAGTTCTTTAATCTTTTGCTCGTTCTTCTTGTTTTGATCTCTTGCCTGACGCTGACGCATCTGGGTATATTCGTACCAGAAGTCATAGTTACCGGTATAAAGCTGAATTTTACCGAAGTCGACATCGCAAATATGAGTACAAACTTTGTTTAAAAAGTGACGGTCGTGGGATACAACAATAACAGTATTTTCAAAATCCATAAGGAAGTTTTCAAGCCAGCGAATAGCCGAAAGGTCAAGGTGGTTTGTAGGCTCGTCGAGAAGAAGAATATCAGGGTTGCCGAAAAGTGCCTGAGCCAAAAGAACCTTAACCTTCATATCTGACGCAAGCTCCGCCATTTTCATATAGTGGTACTCGTCCGGCACACCGAGTTTATTAAGCATAAATGCGGCGTCACTTTCAGCGTTCCAACCGTCCATATCTGCAAACTCCGCTTCAAGCTCGCCTGCTTTAATACCGTCCTCCTCGCTGAAATCTTCTTTCATATAAAGGGCGTCTTTTTCCTCCATAACCTCAATTAATCTTGGGTTACCCATAAGAACAGTCCTGATTACTTCATATTCGTCGTAAGCAAAGTGGTCCTGCTTTAAAACCGAAAGCCTTTCACCCGGTGTAATAAACACTTCACCCTTTTGCGGTTCAAGTTCACCCGAAAGAACTTTTAAAAATGTTGATTTACCTGCGCCGTTAGCACCGATGATGCCATAGCAGTTGCCCTGCGAAAAGGTTACATTAACCCTTTCAAACAATACTCGTCCGCCGAATTGAACGGTTACATTATTAGCCTGAATCATTCGTTTTCCTCCAAAAATCTGCCTATTTTTAACAAGTTATAATTTTACTGATATATAATACTACATTAAAACTTCAAATACAAGTATTATTTATTTTAAGTTGATTTTACAGAAAAATTAAAGTATAATATATTGTAAATTAAAATCAGAGGTATAAAGATATGGATATAAAAATTTCACCTTCAATGCTTGCAAGCGACTATGCAAACCTTGAAAGAGAGCTTAAAAAATGTGAGGACGGCGGTTCCGATTTAATTCATCTTGATGTTATGGACGGTCATTTTGTGCCTAATATTTCCATAGGTGCGCCCGTAATTGCGGCTATGAAAAAAGTTTGCAACATTCCTTTTGATGTGCATCTTATGATTAGCGACCCATATTTTTATATTGACGATTTTGTTAAAGCAGGGGCTGACATTATCACTTTTCATACCGAGTGTGACAGTGATATAAGCAAGACGATTGACAAAATTATTGCAAGCGGTTGCAAAGCCGCACTTGCGGTTAAGCCGGGGACTGATATTGAAGCGGTTTACCCATACCTTGACAGGCTTTCAATGGTGCTTGTTATGACTGTTGAACCGGGTTTCGGCGGTCAAAGTTTTATGGAAAGCACTATGCCTAAAATCGAAAAGCTCAGAGCAAAGTGCCCGAGCCTTGACATTCAGGTTGACGGCGGAATTAATGCAAATACGGTTAAAATCGCAGGCAAAGCCGGTGCAAATGTTATGGTTGCAGGTTCAGCGGTATTTAACAGTAAAGACCCTAAAGAAGCTATAAAAACTCTCAAGCAAAACGCATTAGCATAAAATGTTGGCAGGCAACTGATTTATGAAGAAAAAAAGTTTTTACAACAACAAAAAGCGAAACACAAAATGGACCGAAAAAGAAGTAGGTCGAAAAATATCGTTTGCGGACAAATATATTGAAGCGGGTACCGGCTCGGACAAGTTTGACAGGAAAAGACCGAAGCAAAAGAAGAAAATTAACAAGGACAAAACGCTTAAAGTTTTTAAGAATGTTTTTATTGTAATTTTCTGTTTCATTTTTTTAAGTGTAGGCTACAGCGCAATGGACCTTTACATTGAGCGTAACGCTATGCCCCAAACCGTTGCAAACACCGATTCAAGTGCAAGCTTCAGTGAAGTTAACCTTATGCTTAAAAGTCTTGCGGTACCGTCGCTTTCACTTGACGCTTCCGTTATGCTTGATTCCGTTATTAAAAGTGCGGAAGATGAAGCATACAATGCCGTCACATTTGACTTAAAGCGTGACGACGGTACAATCGGATATGAAAGCAAGCTTGCCACAATTATGGCATACGGCGCAGTTACTTCGCCTGCAAGCGAACTTGAAAAATCAATAAAGAAGCTTACCAATGCGGACATTATTCCTGTGGGCAGAATTTCCTGCTACAAGGACAATATCATTACCCGTTCCGACATTGACAGTGCAATAAAAGACGGAAAGAGCATTTACCGTGACAACGAGGGTTACGCTTATCTTAACCCAAATGATGACACGGCATACAACTATATTAAAAGTATTATTGAAGAAACAAAGGCTATGGGCATTACCGTTTTTCTGCTTGACAACACTACTGTTCCCGCAGAAGTAAGCGCAACATATTCCGACGGTTTTACCGAGCTTGCGAAGAAATTATATTCCGAATTCGGAACTGACATTAAGCTTATTGAAGCTATAGACGAAGATATTACCGACCCTGATGTTAAAGAAAGTGAAGCTTTGACTGACGAAAACGGAAACTCATTTAGCACAAGCACAACTTTAAACAGTGAGGAATTCACAAACGGCTACGGTGATGTAAGCGAGGAAGAAACTACTGAAAAAACGAACAAACGAGAACCTCTTACAGACGAGGACGGCGACATTATTTACGGCAATGACGGCCACCCTGTTTACAGCACGCAGGAGCAAACTGAAGAAACTACCGTTTCAAGCGATTCGCTCGAAGGCAAGGTTGACGACAGGATAAGTACAAAATCAAGAGCAAACAAAATGTATTACATTAAAACCAACAATACTCAAAAGCTCAAAAAAATACTCGACAATAAGAAAATCACAAACTATGTTATTGTCAGCGAAAACTAATATACAAGGTGATAAAATGAAAAAAGCACTTTGCACCCTCTTAACGCTTACGCTTATTTTCGGCATTTTGTTTACATTCACCGTCGCATTTGCAGACGAAAATAATGACGATAGTGACTGTTCACTTTCAGCAATAAGTGTAAACTGCGGCAAGCTTGACCCCGAGTTTACGAGTGACGATACAAAATACACGCTTTATATTCCGAGCGATTTGACACAAGTTGTTATCACCCCCACCCCGTCGAGCAAAAGTGCAACGAGCAGCAAAATCGATATAACCCTTGCAAAAGAGCAAGAGCCGACTATAGCAGTCATTTGCATCGCTCAAAACGGAGATAAAAAGGAATATAAACTTAAAATTAAGCGAATAGACAAAACGCTCACTGAAATTCAAAATGAAATTGAGCAAAACGGTTATGCCGTCTATGTTAAAGAAACAAAGTTTTACCAAAACAAAGATGTTATATTTACCGTATCATTTGTAATTTTAGGAATAATAATTTTAGCTGTTTTGTATTTAATTACGCATAAAAAACTTATTAAGCCTTATGACAGCGGAGAAAAGCCGTTTTACAAAAAGCAATAAATAAAAAGCGAGATGAAACTATGGAGCTTGAAGAATTAACAACAGAAGAACTTGCCGAGCAAATTTCAACTCTTTGCTACAAAAAAGATTATCGTAAAATTAAAGATATTCTTATTGAAATCAACCCTACCGACATTGCGGCAATTTTTGAAGAATTACCGAGTGAGCAAAGGCTTTTGCTCTTTAGACTTTTACCGAAGGAAGAAGCAGCCGAGGCATTTGTTGAACTTGACGGTGACACTCAGGAAGCGCTTATTACCGCTTTTTCGGACAGTGAGCTTAAAGAAGTTGTTGACGAGCTTTACCTCGACGATACGGTTGACATCATTGAGGAAATGCCGGCAACGGTAGTAAAAAGAATTCTGAAAAATACCGATTCTCAAACAAGAAAATCTATCAACAATTTGCTTAAATACCCTGAGGACAGCGCAGGCTCGATTATGACGCCCGAATTTGTTGACCTGAAGCGTGACAGCACTGTTGAAGACGCATTTAAAAGAATAAGGCGCACCGGCGTTGACAAGGAAACAATTTACACCTGTTATGTTACCGACGCATCAAGGCATCTTATCGGCGTAACTACCGTTAAAGAACTTTTGCTTCACAATTACGACGACAAGATTGAAGATTTTATGGAAACAAACATTATCTTTGTCAACACTCACGATGACAAGGAAACTGCCGCCAATCTTTTTGACAAGTACAACTTCCTTGCACTCCCTGTTGTTGATATGGAAGAAAGGCTTGTAGGTATCATTACCGTCGATGACGCTATCGATGTTTTGCAGGAAGAAAACACGGAAGATATCCACAAGATGAACGCTATGGTGCGTACGACGGAGAAGCCTTATTTAAAAATCGGAATTTTTGAAACTTTTAAATCTCGTATTCCGTGGCTTCTTCTTTTGATGATAAGCGCAACATTTACCGGTATGATTATCACGGCATTTGAGGATAAACTTTCCGCTTTGATTGTGCTTACCGCATTTATCCCGATGCTTATGGACACGGGCGGCAACTCCGGCGGTCAGGCAAGTGCAACAATTATTCGTGCGCTTTCGCTTAACGAAATTGATTTAAACGATATTTTCAAAGTAATTTGGAAAGAAATACGAGTAGGTTTAGTTTGCGGTGTAACGCTTGCAGTCGTTAATTTCTTTAAAATATTGCTTATTGATAAGCTTTTGCTCGGTACAAGCGGCATTACTTTTAAAGTTGACCTTGTTATCAGCTTAACATTATTTATTGAAATTATTTTTGCAAAAATGGTCGGCTGTACACTCCCTATCTTTGCAAAGAAACTCAAATTTGACCCTGCGGTTATGTCGTCACCGTTTATTACCACAATCGTTGACGCTCTCTCGCTTCTCATTTATTTCGGTCTTTCAACCGCAATACTTCATATATAGAATATGTAAAAAAGGTAAAGGTGCTGTAATACAGCACCTTTTGTTTTAATCATTATCTAAATTTTCAACAGAATAATTAATTATAGCGCCGGAGTTTGCCGAAATATCGTAATCGTATTCGTTAACGCCGTCGTTAAATTCGATTTCATAAATTTCCTGACCGTTATCATAATCGAGTTTTTGAGAAGTGAAAATGATATTGGGGTTACTTTGCTGATTGGAGTGGCTGAGAGCGATATTTTTCGCTTCGTCAATGCTGATATTATTTTCAAGCGTTGCAATATTAGACATCGGCTCGGTTTCAGGTGTCTTAACCGGATGTTTTTGAGAATAAAATGAAGCTGCAACCACCGGTTGCGAAATAAAAAAGCTGTTGATTTTTAAATCAACAGCCTTAATTTTTTACTTTTCGTCGTTATCGTTTTTCTTCTTTTTGCTTGTAAGCTTATTGAGAAGATATGTTACAAGAACAACAACACCGATTACGATAAAGATACCGAGCATACCGAAAAGAACAACAGGAAGTGAAGTTTTCCAACTGTCTGCGTGAATACTCATCTTCATCAAGAAAGTCATAACAGTTACATATAAATTGTACATCATAGTTCAAGCCTCCTCATCAAGATACGAGTGTCAAGATAAGACCGCCTGCGATAACAGAAGCAATCTGACCTGAAACATTTACACTGATTGACTGCATAAGAAGGAAGTTTTGGTTATCTTCCTTTAAGCCCATTTGGTTAACAACACGACCGCTCATAGGGAAAGCAGAGATACCTGCAGCACCAATCATAGGGTTAATCTTCTTATCCTTAGGCAGGAAAAGGTTAAGGAACTTAGCAAATACAACGCCTCCGATAGTATCAAATACGAATGCAACAAGACCAAGACCGAGAATAAGAAGTGTAGCCGGCTGAACGAATTCCGCATAGTGCATTTGACCTGCAACAGTGATACCGAGGAGAATAGTAAGAATATTTGCAAATGAATTTTGAGCTGTTTCAGAAAGGTTATTAAGCACACCGCACTCTCTGATAAGGTTACCAAACATAAGGAAGCCGACAAGAGCAACCGACTTAGGTGCTACAAGACCTGCAATAACAGTAACAACAACAGGGAAAAGAATCTTTGTTGTTTTTGAAACATCACCCGGGTGATATTTCATTCTGATTAAACGCTCTTTCTTAGTTGTAACAGCCTTAATTACAGGCGGCTGAACGATAGGAACAAGAGCCATATAAGAATATGCGGCAACCATAATAGCGCCGATATACTTTGAACCGAGTTCGTTTGCAACGAAAATAGATGTAGGACCGTCGGCAGCACCGATAATAGCGATAGAAGCGGCGTCATTTACATCAAAGAAGAAGCTTGCTACAAAGAAGGTGAAGAAAATACCGAACTGAGCGGCAGCACCAAAGAGCATAAGCCACGGGTTTTTAAGCAACGGACCGAAGTCAATCATAGCGCCGATACCGATAAACAGCAAGAGTGGGAAAAGCTCGTTTGCTATACCTGCATCATAAAGCACGCTGATAGGTCCTGCTTCCGAACCGGGTTGAGTAATAGCACCCGACCAAGGCAAGTTAACTAAAATTGTACCGAAACCCATCGGTAAAAGAAGTGTTGGTTCCATCTGTTTGCCGATTGCAAGATAAATGAGAAGTCCGCCGACTGCCCACATAAGCACCATCTGCCACTTTGTTTCGCCGATATTGGCAAACAAATTAGCAAATTCCTGCAAAACAGATACTTTTAAAAGTAGTGTTTCCATATTTCTCTCCTTAAAATAAAAATAAAAATAACGACACCTTTATCGTAAATCGATAAAAGTCTCGTTACAACTGAAAAATGTTCAGCACTGCACAGACCGGGTTTCCCGTCTTGACGACCTGCACAACATTTGCATTGCAAATGCTAACTACTCCCTTTTTTCAATAGGTATTATAATATATAAAACCGTAAAAGTCAATTAAATTATAGTTTGCATCACCACATTGCAATATAAATAATAGTTTACGGCAAAACGAGCGAAGCTGAAACTGCTTCGCCCGTTTTGCTTTGAAGAAATAAAGGAGATATAAAGAAATCAGTTAGGATTCGATTCAGAAATAATTTTTTGAGCAATATGCTCCGGCACTCTATCATACCTTGCAAATTCGGTAGTAAATGTGCCCCTACCCTGAGTAATTTGGCGCATAGAGGTTGAGAATGTGCTCATTTCAGCCTCCGGCACTTCCGCAATAATTTCCTGGTTAGCGTCACCTGTCGGGTTCATACCGAGAACACGACCACGCCTACGGTTAATATCGCCGATAATATCGCCCATAGCGTCATCATTAACAACAGCACGAAGCGTAACGATAGGTTCAAGAAGAACAGGAGAAGCATTTGCTATTCCCTCTTTAAACGCAAGGGAAGCCGCCATTTTAAAGCTCATTTCGCTGGAGTCAACCGGGTGGTAAGAGCCGTCATAAAGCGTAGCCTTAACGCCAACCATAGGATAACCTGCAAGTATGCCCTTTTCCATACATTCGCCCAGTCCTTTTTCAACAGCCGGGAAGAAATTTTTAGGAACCGAACCGCCTACAATTCTTTCGGCAAACAAAAGTTTTTCAGTGTCGTACGGTTCAAATTCAATAAATACATCGCCAAACTGACCGTGACCGCCGCTCTGCTTTTTGTGCCTGCCCTGAGCGGAAACTTTTTTGGTTATAGTTTCACGGTAAGCTACCTTTGGTGCGTCAAGCTTAGCCTCAACGCCGAATTTATCTTTAAGCCTTGAAACGGCAACATCAATCTGCTGTTCACCAAGACCGGAAAGAATTTGCTGATGCGTTTCAATATTATTGGTATATGCAAGTGACGGGTCCTCTTCGCAAAGCCTTGCGATAGAAGAAGCAATTTTTTCCTCCTCACCTTTTTTAACGGCAGAAACCGCAACCTTATATGTGGCAGTAGGAACGCTGACACCGTCAAGCTTAACAACATTATTTGCCGAGCAAAGCGTATCACCGGTGGAAAAGCCCGAAAGCTTGGTAACCGCACCGATATCACCCGCAGTAAGCTCGCTTACATCATTTTGCTTAGCGCCGAAAAGCTTAATAATCTTGCCCATTCTTTCTTCCTTGCCTGTGTTTGCATTAAAAGCAGGGGTAGACTGATTAAACTTGCCGCTGACAACCTTAAAGTACGAAAGTTTGCCGATAAACGGGTCGGCAACGGTTTTAAAACAAACGGCAGCAAGCGGTCCGTTTTCATCAGGTGTAAGCTCAACAGGTTCGCCGTCTTTGTCAATAGCATATTCGCTCTTAGGAGCAGGGCAAACATCTGCAATAAAATCAAGAAGCATATCGCAGGCAATACCCGTAATACCCGAAAGTGCAAAAACAGGAATAATAGAACCGTCGGCAACACCGAGCTTCAGACCTTTAATCTTTTCATCGGCAGTAAGTTCTTCGCCTTCAAAATATTTTTCCATAAGTTCTTCATCACTTGAAGCAACAGCCTCGGCAAAAACAGCCTTAATAGCTTCAAATCGAGCTTCGTCATCGTGAGTAAGTGATGATTCTTTGCGCTTCACTGAGTCATACTCATAAGCCTTATCTTCAATCATATTATAGTAAGCGGCAACCTTGCCGTCCTTAATAATAGGAACAACAACAGGGCAAACCTGAGTGCCGAACTTTGCTACAATGCCATTAAAACTCTTATAAAAATCGGCTCTTTCATCTTCCATTTTAGTTGTTACAAAAATACGGGAAAGACCGTGAGAACCTGCACTTTTAAACGCTTTTTCAGCGCCGACCGCAAGACCCGAACGAGCAGAAACAACAATAACAGCCGTATCGGCAGCTCTCATACCCTCTTGGCTTCCCATTGCGAAATCAAAAAGACCCGGAGTGTCAATCAAATTGATATTCTTACCCTTATATTCAAATGAAGCAACCGCACTGTTAACGCTGATTTTTCTTTTCTTTTCTTCAGCATCAAAATCAAGTACAGTATTTCCGTCAAGAGTTTTGCCCATTCTTTCAGTGGTGCCGGCAACATTAAGCAATGCCTCGCAAAGAGTGGTTTTACCCTTTGAAGCGTGACCCGCAAAAACTATATTTCTTATATTTTCTGATTTTATGCCCATAAAAGTTACCTCTTATTTTTACTATTTGTGCATATTGTATAATAATTTTCAACATTAGTCAATAGGTTAAGGCTATTTTTAACATATTATATATAATATTTTTATATTTTTAGTGCAATATGCCGAGATATTTATATTCATAAAGCAAATTGAATATAACGCAAAAATTCAACAATTAGAATATAATGCTGAGAAAACGAGATAAATTTTGTATTTTGCGAATGGGTGCTGTACTTTAATCTCACTCACTACGAAACAGTTCCCCGAACTGTTTCTCCCAAATTTGTTGCTCCTTAAAGTCTCCAAATTTGGAGTCTCGTGTCTCTTGTGCTTGTGCACAATTCACTCCCCTGAGCAAAAGACAAAAAGTGCCAAAAATTGCGTGGACTCAATGTCCTCGCAATTTTTCAAATAGTAATTAATAAGCAATACTTACGGCAGGAGCAAGCCCCTGCCCTACGAATAATCCTATTGAAATTTTAAAAACCTGCACGGTTTAGCCGTTTTATCAGTATTATATAAAAAAGAAAGAAGCACTCCGAATTAACGAAGTGCCTCTCTCTTTTAAGGGGTAAAATTTATGTGAAAACGTAATTGGTATATATAAAAAGGTTGAGAAAAATTAATTCCTACAACCTTGTTGACTGATTTAAAACTTCAACAGGTGTTGAATCGTTATTAAACTTTGTCCTTTTAGTATGCCTTGGCACCGAGTTTTTAACCATCGCACCTCTAAGCATAAAGAATGCAACATCTTTGCTGATTTTTTCATAATCGACATTGAATATCTTAGCTGAAACATTCTTGTTAAAGAAGTTGATGAGCGGTCCCATACAAAAAGCCGTTATTATCGTGCCTATGCCGATATTTTTAACTTTGGACAAATCGCCTTTAAATATCGCAACAAGTCCGCCGCTGACTATAAGACCTACAAGCACAACCGTTATGTCGGTCGCAACTCTCATCCATTTATATTCAAACTTCGTCGACCTTGCAAGCATAAAACTTAATGCATCATAAGGACCGACTCCGACATTTGCCGTAAAGAATAATGAACAAGCAAAGCAAAGAGTGATTATACCGACAACGAGAAGGGGTACTCGTAAAGCGTAAGTATAATGCTCACTGACGGTCTTTTCAAACAGGCTTTGGAAGAATTCGCAGGTGTAACCGCAACCAACCATATTAAACACTGTTCCGACCCCGACAAGACCTCTGTGCGCCACAATAATGACAAAAACCAAAATAACAAGATTTATTATCATTTGATATGTGCCGAAGCCCATGCCGATTGTGCTTGCTACATTCATATTCATTGAAGTGAAAGGGTCAACACCGAAACCCGACAAGGAAAACATTGAAATTCCAAAACCCATAACTATGATACTGATAAGGGAGAGAACCACTCGTTTCACCATATGGTGCTGGGTAAACATATCTTTTATGTATCCGTATGCCTCGTCTTGAAATCTTTTCATCTGCCTTTTAGCACCTCGTGCGTTCCTTTGTTTTTCCTCTCATTGCCTACATTATAGCTTCATAATTTCAAAAATCAATACCTTTTTTGTACTTTCTATCTATGTAACACTTTACACAAATATTACTTGCGTTTTTTGTGTAAAGTGCACAAATATTTATTCCATCTGTTTGCCCAAAAACGCTGCCGCAACCTGAACAAGTTTAATGTCCGTTTCGCTGGGCAATGTGTGATTTTCGTCTTCAATCATACAAACGGCACCCGACACATCCCCGCCGTATATAATAGGATAAACCACATTTGCTTTTCTGTCATAACCCTCAATCGCATTTATAGCAGGAATTTTGTCGTTTGCAATATGAATTGCTCGGTGCTCCATAATTTCTTCAAGATTTTTTGTAACCCGTCTTTCAAGAATTTCACGCTTGCTTATACCCGAAGCCGCAACAACATGGTCGTTGTCCATAATCGCAATCGGCAAACCGCCGTTTTTGTGCAGCACTTCCGCATATTGGCTCGCAAAATTTGAAAGCTCCCCTATCGGCGAATATTTTTTGAAAATAACCTCCCCCTCGGCATCGGTGAAAATTTCTAATGGGTCACCCTCTTTAATTCTGAACGAGCGGCGAATTTCTTTTGGAATAACAATTCTGCCCAGGTCGTCAATTCTTCTTACTATTCCTGTTGCTTTCATATTATATCTCTCCAATTTTATCGTGTTTTTTCTGTAATATTTTGCACAATAAATCAGATTTAATACCCATGCCGAATTGTTATTTTTTGTAAAATCGCAACTTTCAAATTTATTATTACTTTATAAAAAACCTCTCGGTGTGATTACAAAGTCTCACATTATACCGAGAGGTTTTTAGCTGTTATTTTAATATTTTTTTATAAGATAAACCGTTTGAAACAGTCCTTTTTATTACAATATTTCTTGTTATATCAAATCAAGATTAACAAGTGAGCTTTGGTTGATTGAAAAAAGAAGGTTGACTATTTCATTTTCATTTACTGCGTAGTCGGAGCGTATCCACTGGATGATAATTCCCGTACTGCCGTTGAGTATATATGAAAAAATATATTGTTCAAGCTCTTTGGGGAGTTCGATTTTTAAGTTATTGACAAACTGAATAATTGATTGCTGCATAAAGCGAGAACGGAAATCAGGGTCGGCGCAATCAATTAAAAGAGTGCGAAACTGCTTATCGTTTTGCCTGATATATTGCAAAAACGACAAAATATATTTATGAGCTCCCGCATCGTTTTCTTCGCCGATTTTTTTCAAATGTTCTTCTGTTGCGTCAAGAAGTTCCGTTTCAATTTCATAAAGCAAATCTTTTGGTTCATTATAATGAGCATAAAAGGTTGAACGATTAAGCTCTGCTCGGTCGCAAAGCTCTCTTACGGAGATTTTTGCTACTGAGCCTTTTTCTTTGAGCAAGTCCATCAACGCATTTTTGAACAGCAATTTGGAAAGTCGAGTTCTCTGATTATTTTTAGTATTCATATTATTCCACCACTTATTTGTGTTTCTGTCTGTTTTATAACCATTATTATGTAAACTGATGATTGTTAAGCCAACATAGTGTTGCTATAATTAAAGTGTAAACGAACAAGACGAAAAAGTCAAGAGGTGATGTTTTGAAAAAACAAATATTTAATCCATTTTTACCGCTTGATAAATATATTCCGGACGGCGAGCCGCACATTTTCGGCGACAGGATATATTTATTCGGCAGTCACGACAAAGAGGGCGGCGATACCTTTTGCGCACTTGATTATGAATTTTTTTCTGCCCCGCTTGACGATTTGAGCGACTGGAGCAGTAAGGGTATCAATTACAGCGCAAAACAGGACGCACTTTATTCAAAAGAACGACCGTACATGTATGCGCCCGATGTAGTGCGTGGCAATGACGAAAGATATTATTTGTATTACTGCCTTGCAGGCAACAAGGGTGACGGAGGATATCACGGCCCTATCAGCGTTGCGGTTTGCGATACACCCGATGGCAAATACGAATATCTGGGGTATGTAAAAAATCAAGACGGAACAATGTTTAATAAATTCGTTTGCTTTGACCCGGCTGTGATGAATGACGGCGGAATAATTCGCCTTTACTACGGAACATCGCTGCCGATAGGTATGTATTTGCCTAAGATATTCAGAAAACTCGCCTCACCTGTTTTTGAAAAAATATATGGAAAAAGCAAAGAAGAAATTTGCTCCACTCCCGGTATTTGGGGTGCAAATATGATTAATCTTTATGATGATATGTTGACTGTAAAAACAGATGCACTTCGTATTATTCCCGAAAAGACAAAAGGAACAGATTTTGAGGGGCACGGATTTTTTGAAGGCTCGTCTATAAGAAAAATAAACAATACATACTATTTTATATACTCCTCACAGCTCAATCACGAACTGTGCTACGCTACAAGCAAATATCCCGACAGAGATTTTAAGTACGGCGGTACGATTGTTTCCGCAGGTGATGTTGGCTTAAACGGCAGAAAAGAAAAAGACAGTCTAAACACCGTTGGCACAACGCACGGAAGTATTGAATGCATAAACGGTCAGTGGTATGTATTTTATCACAGGCTAACTCACGGCAGCGATTACAGTCGACAAGCGTGTGCAGAGCCGATTGAAATTAAGGCAGACGCAAGCATTGAGCAGGTGGAAATCAGTTCTTGCGGACTAAACGGGAAATCATTGGTTGCAAAAGGAAAATATCCGTCTGTCATTGCTTGCCACATCACGAACGGAAAAATGCCGAGAGTTTCAAACAAGCAATGCAAAAAGCAGATTCCGATGGTAACTCACAAAAACGATGAAAGATACATTGCAAACATAGACGGCAAAACTACAATCACCTACAAATGGTTTGATTTTGAAAATCAAAAAGGCACGCTTGAGCTGGATATAGATTCAAACGCAGACGGTAAAATTCAAGTTTTCGCAAACGGCAAAACGATTGCACAAAAACGCATAACTCCGTTTGGCAGAAAAACGATTGCCCTTGCATATCAAATTGAAAACAAAAACAAACAAGAACTTTCAATCCGATTTTTCGGCAAAGGAAAATTTGATTTGTATTCATTAAATTTTAAGGAGAAATTATGAAAAACAAATTCAGCGAGGATTTTTTATGGGGCGCAGCGACAGCGGCAGCGCAGATTGAGGGCGGATGGAACGAAGGTGGCAGAACGCCAAGCATTTGGGATTTGGCACCTGCCAACAGAATCAAAGGCAATGCTGATTGCCACACCGCTTGCGACCATTTTCACAGGGTTAAGGAAGATGTTGCCTTGATGAAAGAATTGGGTTTGAAATCGTACCGCTTTTCAATAAGTTGGTCAAGAATTCAACCGAGAGAAAACGAAATAAACCAAAAGGGTTTAGACTTTTACATCAATTTGGTTGATGAATTAAGAAAAGCAAATATTGAACCGCTTGTGACAATTTATCATTGGGATTTGCCGATTTGGGTGCATCAAAAAGGCGGATTTTTGAGCGAGGAAATCATACCGCTTTTTGAGAAATACACAAAGATTGTTGTAGATGCCTTGTCGGATAAAGTTACCTATTGGATACCGATGAACGAGCCTCAATGCTTCATTATGCTGGGCTATTGTTATGCAGTGCACGCTCCGTTTAAGTTCGGTCTGCAAAACATTCCAAGGGCATCTCGAATTTGTATGCTTGCACACGCTAAAGCCGTTAAGGTCATTCGCAAATATGCGAAAACGCCTGCAAAAATCGGTATAGCTATGTCGGCAGGTGCGTTTATACCGAAGAATGACAGCGAAACGGAAATTGAAAGTGCAAGGCATAAAACCTTTAATTCGGGCATTGGACTTATGAACAACCGTTGGTGGAGCGACCCGATTTTGCTCGGCAAACCTGTTACAGCCTACGGCGTTTTCAAAACACACGAAAGGGATATGGCAGAAATTTATCAACCGCTTGATTTTGTAGGCTTAAATGTTTATCAGCCATACGGAGTATCCAAACGCAAACTTGACGACAGCCAAAAAACAAGTATGGGCTGGGCGATTGACGGCGATGTGTTGTATTGGACAATCAAATTTTACAGCGAGCGTTATCATCTGCCTGTTATGGTGACGGAAAACGGAATGGCAAACGATGACAGCGTAGGTGCAGACGGTAAGGTGCACGATAAAAAACGAATTGCTTTTTTGCGTGATTATCTCGGCGGTGTAAAACGAGCAGTAAATGAGGGTATTGATGTGCTCGGTTATCAACATTGGTCTTTGATGGATAATTTTGAATGGGCAGAAGGTTACGGACCACGCTTCGGCTTGATTCATATCGACTACCAAACACAAAAAAGAACAATTAAAGATTCGGCATATTTTTATAAAAAAGTTATTGAGTCTAACGGCGAAATAATTTAACAAATCATAACAGAGGGGTAAAAATTATGACAAACAAATTAAGTTCACCGCTTTTAAACAGCAGAGTTAAAAGTGACGATGTAATGAAAAGTGAAAAATGGCTCGGCTATTTGCTCGGCCCGTCGGGTGCATTGCTTCTCAATGCGGTTCTTGCAACATATCTGAATGTTTACTACACGGATGTATTAAAACTTACAACAATTTGGGGCGGTGCATTTTTAACCGTGTTCCCTATTATTTCAAAAATCATTGACGCAATTACAAATGTAATAATGGGATATATTATCGACCACACAAAAACGGCACAGGGCAAGGCAAGGCCGTGGGTTTTACTTTCTGCTCCGCTTCTTTTAATCAGTGGTATTTTGCTTTTTGTTGTGCCGCAGGGCAACGAAACCGTGCAGGTTATTTGGGTTATGCTTTCGTATAATCTGTTCTATTCGTTTGCCTATACCATTTACAATATGAGCCATAATCTTATGGTGCCGCTTTCAACAAGAAACACCATTCAACGCGGCGGACTTTCGGTGTTCAATCAGATTTCCACTATCATGATGAGCGGAATCATAGTTGCGCTTGTGTTCCCTATGGTAGTTATGCCTATGCTCGGCGTAGACAAAACGAAATGGATTGTCGTGATTTTTTGAAAGAAGCGGAAACAGTTACATCCTCTTCCGGCATAACAAAAGTGTAAATACCGTCTGTGTTCTGAAGGGCAACTTCAGTTCCGGTTGTTACACCTGTAACTTTAATGGTATCAAGTTCATAGTTTTCAGCTGGTGCAGGTGTTACGGTAACAGTAGTGCCTTTTTTGATTTCTTTTGTTGCGCTAAGCTGTACACTTCCGTTTTCGGTTTCGGCTGCAGTAGCAGAATAAGTTTTTTCAGCAGGTGCTACAACAGTTGCAGTATAAACATAAGGATAAGAGGAAGTATTTTTTGTTACCTGAAGGTTTAAATCCTGATATCCGTCTGCAGAAATTTTAATAGCTGCAGGATAAGTAGAAGGATTTACGATTTTCAGGGCTGTGTAGCTTCCGTAAACACCGGTAACGCTTCCAACTTCCCAGAGGTTTCCGTTTGAACCCCAGCTGTTAATTGTTCCCTTTGTATAAGTTGTATCATTTACAATAACATTATTAATTGCATTCATCCAGTCCGTATCTTCAAAGCCAAGCGTTAAGATTTCGGTCATAAATCCGGTGACAGAGCATTCGGTCACTGCGGTTGGTGCTGCTTTATCTTCTGCCGCTAAAACAGGTGAGTATGTCGTAGACAGACAAATCAGTAAAGATAAGAGCAGGGATGCAATTTTTCTCCATGTTTTTCTCATATCTCTCTCCTTGTAGACATTTGATTTTGTAATTCATTTTTCTAATGTCAGAATGGCGTATGATATTATTAAAAGTGACCCCCTTTCACTATAGTAATTAGTGCATTTAATAAAACAAATGTTAGCACATTCTAACAATAGTAATATAATGCTACCAATAGTTGCCAGTAGTGTCAATGAAAAAGAACTTATTGAAAAAAATTATCTATAAGACGCAAAAATGCGATAGAAAGTATACGGAAATCTTTTATCAAACCTATAAAAATGGTATAATGTACCCAATAAATCAAGGAGGTGATTGAATTGAAGAAAGTAGTTTTAATCCCAGATTCATTTAAGGGAACATTATCTTCTGCACAGATTTGTGACATTATGGAGCAGAATGTGAAGAAACATTTTCCGGAGTGTGAGGTTGTTAAAATTCCGGTTGCAGATGGGGGAGAGGGCAGTGTGAACTGTTTTCTGACTGCTGTAGGTGGAGAAAAGAGGAAGGTTATCGTTAAGAATCCTTATATGGAGGATATGGAAGCATTTTATGGAATCCTGCCGGATAAGACGGCAGTGATTGAGATGGCGGCATGTGCAGGGCTTCCACTTGTGGAAAACCGGCCAAATCCGGAGGAAACAACGACGTATGGTGTCGGTCAGATGATGCTTGATGCAGTAGAACATGGCTGTAAGAAGATAGTAGTTGGGCTTGGCGGTTCGTGTACGAATGATGCAGGTGCAGGAGCGGCGGCGGCAGTTGGAGTTGAATTTTTTGATAAAGATGGAGAAAAGTTGATTCCGACAGGCGGGACACTTGGAAAAGTTGCAAAAATTTCGATGGAAAATATGGATGAGCGAATTAAGAGTGCGCAGATTATCACGATGTGCGATATTGATAATCCGATGTATGGAAAATCAGGGGCAGCTTATATTTTCGGACCGCAAAAAGGTGCGGATGATGAAATGGTGCAGAGGCTGGATGCAAACTTAAGGAAATTTGCAGAACAGATACAGACAGAAATCGGAAAAGATGTTTCGGATATCCATGGAGGCGGAGCAGCAGGTGCAATGGGAGCCGGTATGGTTGCTTTCTTTGATTCAAAACTCCAGATGGGAATTGAAACCGTACTTGATATTGTAAAATTTGATGAATTAATCCAGGGCGCAGATTTGATTTTCACCGGTGAAGGAAAGATGGACAGCCAGAGCCTTCGTGGAAAAGTGGTAATCGGAGTCGGAAAACGGGCTAAGAAACAAGAGGTTCCGGTTGTGGTTGTGACAGGAGATGCAGAAGAAGTAGAAGATGCTTATGATATGGGGATTTCGGCAGTCTTTTCAACAAATCGGGTAGCACGGGATTTTTCAGTAATCCGATATAAGAGTAAAGAATATATGGAAGTCACAATGGATAACATTATGAGGCTGATTAAAATTGTAAGATAATAAAAAGAGCGGAGACTGGATTTAAGGTAAGTCTCCGCTCTTTTAAATTTAAGAAGTTTTTGTATATGGATTAGAGGTAAGTTTTCTATTTAATTT
>OQVZ01000044.1_pt1 | contig 37112 bp, 24 predicted proteins | sample 1691571 | NCBI WGS metagenome assembly OQVZ01 (sample SAMN03418261, study PRJEB22391) | human gut metagenome | biome: human-gut; feature: organic feature; material: feces | host: Homo sapiens | place: Tanzania | collected 2013-01
GCACAGTCGCACCGCCAAATGCGAAGCATTCCACATTGCTCCAAGGCTGTTTTTTTTGTTTTTGTTTTTGATTCCATTCACAATTCGGCAACAAAGCATAATCTATCCCCACAAATTGTCCACTGACCTGAACCAAGAAAATCTGTGAAAAAAATAGGGTGGGAGTATGAGGGATTGGGGAAAATGTTGTAACTTTATCGAGTTTTTTAGAAACTACTTTAAATTTAGGGAAATGGGAGGCTTTTTTGGCACAAAACTCAAAAACAGAGAGTGTAGGGCAGAACTGTTCTACGGAACTGACTACCAGTCACATCTCGGCACTCGCCGTGCTGGTATGGTTACTATCAGCGATGAGGGCGAGTTTTTCCGCTCTATCCATAGTTTGGAGCAAACATATTTCAGAACCAAATTCGAGCATGAACTTGACAAGTTCAAGGGCCGTTCGGGCATTGGCGTGATTAGCGACACCGATGCACAACCGCTGCTCATACATTCGCATTTGGGACGTTTTGCACTTGTTACGGTAGCGAAAATCAATAATTTGGAAGAATTGGCACAGCAGTTGCTGGCTGAAAATATGCATTTGAGCGAGTTCTCGTCGGGTCGTATCAATCCCACTGAGCTCGTTTCGTTGCTTATAATCAAGGGCAAAGACTTTGTGGAAGGCATTGAGAATGTGTTTAATTCCATCAAAGGCTCGTGCTCAATGTTGCTGCTCACCGAAGATGGCATTATCGCCGCCCGCGACCGCTGGGGCCGCACCCCAATAGTGGTGGGCAAGAGCGATGACGGTATGGCGGTGACCTCTGAATCGACCGCTTTCCCTAACTTGGGATTCGAAACTGTTCATTATGTGGGGCCGGGCGAGATTGTCCGCATCACTGCCGACGAAATGATACAGATGCGCAAGCCCAACGAGGAAATGCAGATTTGCTCATTTATGTGGATTTATTACGGATTCCCCACCTCATGCTACGAGGGACGCAACGTGGAGCAGATGCGCAACGAATGTGGGCGTGCCATGGGCGAAACCGACGATGTGGAAGTGGACTGCGTGTGCGGTATTCCTGATTCGGGCATCGGTATGGCTGTGGGCTACGCCGAAGGTCATAAGGTGCCATATATGCGTGCCATTGCCAAATACACCCCCACATGGCCTCGCTCGTTTATGCCAAGCAACCAGTCTATGCGCAACCTTGTGGCAAAGATGAAACTCATTCAAAACACCGATATGCTGAAAGGTAAGCGCTGGTGCTTCTGCGACGACTCTATCGTGCGCGGCACACAGCTTCGCGATACCGCTGCCGAACTCATCAATGAGGGCGCAAAAGAGGTGCACATGCGCATTGCCTGTCCGCCGCTTATCTACGCTTGCCCATTTGTGAATTTCTCAGCGTCGAAAAGCGAACTTGAACTCATCACTCGCCGCATTATCCAAGATTTTGAGGGCGACATGAACAAGAATGTTGAGGCCTACGCCACCACAGACAGCCCCGAATATCAGCGTATGGTCGACGAGATAGCACGTCGCCTAAAACTCTCATCGCTAAAGTTCTCCACAGTGGAAACCATAGTGAAGGCCATCGGTTTGCCCAAGTGCAAAGTGTGCACTCATTGCTTCGACGGCAGCTCATTCCACACCCTGAAGTAAACCGACGTTCAAATCACCATACAAAGGCAGAGCGTGCAAAACCAAGCACCCTCTGCCTTTTTTGTGTTTTTTTGAAATTTTGGGGAAGATTGTGGGGGTGGAGGTTGGTGATATTTCGGGGAAAATGATTAAATTTGGGGTTGAATTAATTTTTTGAATACAAAAACAAACCTAAAGTTACAATGTTGAAGAAAACTATAATCGCCTTCGTTGCGTTTGCAGGATTGATGAGTGCGCAAGCGGGCACCGATGCCACCAATTGGCGCGCCAGTGTTGACCAACTGATGAACAAGGGCGAATTTACCCAAGCCTCGCAACTGATGAGGAAGTTGCCATCAAAAGTGCGTAAAGCAAATGCTGTGACCATCGACTCGCTCAACCAAATCATGGGCCGCATTCGCAAAGATTTCACCCTTTTGCCCGAAGATGGCGTGAAGCAGATTCGTGAGAAGATGCCAGATGCCACCGATGAGCAAATCGACAACTGGAAGAAGTTGAAAGCCATTGAGGTGATGAATATCGACGGCAAGGAACTGTGGTTCCGCAAGGCTGTGCGCAACCTCTGGCTTTTGGGCGAGGAATTTGCCGAAGTCAATCAAGCCGACAACACCGATGGCAGCGAGGATCTGCGCAAGTATGTGCTGCGCGCCATGCGCACCGTGCCCGATGCCAACGGCGTGCGCGACTGGCACCATGTGAATGTGACCTTCACGCTCGATGTGGATGCCGATGCCATTCCCGCTGGCGAAACGCTGCGTGTGTGGATGCCTATCCCTTACGAGAATTTGCGTCAAAAGAATATCAAGCTCGAAAGCAGCAATCGCCCCGTCACTTGGAGCGAGGGCAGCAAGCACCACACCGTGTATATGGAGGCTGTGGCAGAGAAGGGCAAACCCACCCACTTTGAATACACTTTCAGTTACGATGTGGGCGAACGCCACATTGCGCAGCAAGACCTCTTGGCGATGGTGGAGCCTTACAAAAACACTCCCGAATATGTGAAATACACCACCAGTGAATATCCCCACATCGTGATTACCGATGCTATGCGTGAGTTGGCAGAGCAGATTGTGGGCACTCCCGAAGAAAATCCTGTGCTTGCAGCCAGCCACATCTACCATTGGATTGCATCACGCTTCCCATGGGCAGGCGCGCGTGAATACAGCACCATCAAGAACATTCCTGAATATGTGCTGGAAAACAAGCACGGCGACTGCGGTCAGGTGGGCTTGCTCTACATCACCCTGTGCCGTGCCGCCGGTATTCCTGCACGCTGGGAAAGCGGCTACATGCTCCATCCAGGGGAAGTGAACTTCCACGACTGGGGTGAAACCTACTTCGAGGGCGTGGGCTGGGTGCCAACCGATGCTTCGTTTGGCCGCACCACCGAGCACAGCGAGCAGATGCGCGACTACTATGCCACTGGCATCGACATCTACCGTATGGCATCAAACGAGGGTGTGGGCGATAAGTTGAGCCCCGAAAAGAAGTACATTCGCAGCGAAACCGTGGATTTCCAAATGGGTGAGGTGGAATGGAAAAACGGCAACCTCTACTACGACAAGTGGGATTCATCGTTTAAACTCAACAGCATAGAACCAGTCAAATAATGCGGCTCGGCAATTATTTTAATTAGCAAACAAAAAATTAGCAATCATATATGAAAAAGGTTTTCCAGATTTTAAGCGTTGTGCTGATGTCGGCCATCAGCGTCAGCGCCATGGCGGCAGATGCTGCCGATGTATTGAGCAAACTCAAGAGCCGTATCGCTCCCGATAAGCGTACAGCCATCTTTGATGTGAAATCCACCACCGCTGGCAAGCAGGTGACTGTGACCGGAACCGTGGGATTTCAAGAGCAGAAAGATGCCATCAGCAAAGAACTTGCCAACAACGGTTTCACCAATGTGCAAAACAAGGTGAATGTGCTTTACAATGCCGTGCCCGAAGGCAAGAAGTGGGCTTTGGTGAAGCTCTCGGTGGCAAGTATGCGCTGCGAAGGCAAGCACGCTGGTGAAATGGCCACTCAAGGCATCATGGGACAGCCTGTGAGAGTGCTTGACTGCACTTCCGACTGGTATCGCGTGCAAACGCCCGACAACTATATCTCGTATGTGCCAGAATCTTCGCTCTTCTGCAAAACAGAGGCGCAGATGAAAGACTGGCGTGCGGCTAAGCGCTACATCGTGAACACCTACTGCACACGCCTCGTGACCGAGCCTGCTGGCGACGAAACCGTTACCGACCTCGTGATGGGCAACATTCTCGAATACAAGGCAGAGAACGGCGAATGGATTCAACTCGCCACCCCCGACGGCCGCATGGGCTGGGTGCTGAAAAGCGAAGTTGACGAATTTCAGGAATGGGCGAAAAAAGACCTCGACCTCAACCTCGTGTTGAAAACCGCTCACCGCATGTTGGGCTCAGGCTACCTGTGGGGTGGTACATCAACCAAACTCACCGACTGCTCTGGACTGGTGAAAGTGAGTTATTTCAGCAGCGGTGTGATTTTGGCGCGCGACGCATCACAGCAAGCACTCTACGGCTTGAAGATTAAAGGATCGGAATGGCAAAAATGCCAGTTCGGCGACTTGCTGTTCTTCGGCATCAAGTCGGGCCGTGTGACCCACGTGGGCATCTACATGCAAGACGGCAAGTATATCCACTGCTCTGGTCAGGTGAAAATCAACAGCCTCGACCCCAAGGACCCCACCTACCTCTACTCGCCACTTTCAGCAAGTAGAATCGCAGGCGAGATTGGCACACCCTACATCACCTATGTGCGCAATCACCCTTGGTACTTTTAACATCAAATAGAGAGAAAATCAACTGAAACCATAAATCAATAAAACTACATTGATATGTCAATTGACCGTAGAAAATTCATTTTGGGCGCAGGTCTTGGAATCGCTGCTGCTGCATCTCCAATCTCGCTCTTTGGTAAGAACGACGCTCCTGCACAAATCAAACGAAGCGGACGACTGAAACTGAAATTCTTCCCTTACGAATTGAAGTTGAAGCACGCCTTCAATCTTGCTAAATACAGCCGCACCACCACACCTGATGTGCAGGTGGAACTGGAATACGACGGCGTGGTGGGCTATGGCGAATGCTCTATGCCTCCATATCTTGGCGAAAGCGTGGAAAGCGTGTGTAAATTCCTCGGCAGCCTCAATCTTGAGCAGTTCACCGACCCATTCCGCAAAGAAGATATCTTGGCTTATGTGGAAAGCGTGGCACCCAACAACCGTGCCGCAAAGGCTGGTGTCGACATTGCCTTGCACGACCTTCTCGGTAAGCTCATGGGACAGCCTTGGTACAAAATCTGGGGTTTGAATCCAGAAAAGGCTCCTCTCACCACTTGCACCATCGGTATCGACACCGATGAGGTGGTTCGCCAGAAAATGACCGAAACCTACGACTTCAAGTTGATTAAGGTGAAAATGGGTTTGGGTGGCATTGAAAAAGACAAGCACCTCTATGAACTGGTGCGCAGCATTCGCCCCGACATCAAACTCTATGTGGATGCCAACCAGGGTTGGAAAACCAAGGAAGAGGCTCTTGAAATGGCTGAATGGCTTGCCGACAAGGATTGCTTATTTGTGGAGCAGCCACTGGAAAAGGAAAAGCCACTCGACGACACCGCATGGCTCACCGAGCGCTCTCCACTGCCTATCGTGGCAGATGAGGCATTCCAACGCCTGCCCGACATTCGCCGCTTCCACGGTGTATATTCTGGTATCAACATCAAGTTGATGAAGAGCACCGGTATGAACGAGGCCTACAAGATGGTGACATTGGCGCGCGCACTCGACATGAAGATTATGGTTGGCTGTATGACCGAAACTTCATGCGCTGTGACCGCTGCGGCTCAACTTTCGCCACTCTGCGACTGGGCTGACCTCGATGGCAACTGGCTCATCGCCAACGACCGATTCGACGGCATCAAGATTGTGAACGGTCAGGTGACCGTGCCTGCCGACCGTCCAGGTATTGGCGTGAAACTTCTGAAATAACACGGGGCTTTGCCTCATGTGATATATAAGAGGCTGTGTCAAAATTTCCAAAAGCATTTTTTTGCGCAGCCTCTTTCAACTTTTTGGTACATAAACCTTTTCTTCCACCAAAAAACCATCTCGATTGAATGAAACGTACATATTTTAGCTTTTTTGCGCTTCTTCTTGTGGCTTTTATGCTGTTTGCCGGGTTGTCGTTTTTCAAAGACGGCATAGAGGAATCGTTTGGCATCAACACCGCGACCTTCGCATCCGATTTGCTCTCGACACCCGACGAGGAACTTGAGCTTGCCGATGTGGTGACCACCGATTCGGTTTCGGGCAAAGCCATAGCCACCGTGGAGCGAGCCCCACTCGACACCACCAAAAAAAACATCCTTTTCATAGGCGACTCCATGCTTGAGCGACTGAGCCCACGCATAGCGGCGTATGCCGAAGCAAACGGGCATCAGATGAACACCGTGATTTGGTACGGCTCATCTACCGAAGTGTGGGCTACAAGTGGCAGAGCGAAGGAATGTATTCGAAAGTATCGCCCCGACTACATCATCATTAGCCTCGGTGGAAACGAACTGTTTATCACCGACATTATCGCGCGACGCACCAAATATGTGAAGCAGATAGTGGCTGATTTTGCTGGTATTCCGTATGTGTGGATTGGACCGCCCAACTGGAAGAAAGACACCGGCATCAACAAGATGATTCAAAGCGTGGTGCCAAAAGGCAATTTCTACCTTAGTTACACCCCCGACCAGCACTACGATCGTGCCAAAGACGGCGCGCACCCCACACCGGCATCGGCGGCGAAGTGGGCCGACCGCATTTGCAAGTGGATAGTGGAGAAAAGCAACAATCCTATTGTGCTTAATTATCCAAAGAAAGAGCGTGCGTATTGCCATACCGAAACATTCAGCATGACCGACGACAATGTGAAGGCTAAGCCGAAAGCAGAGCCGACTAAAAAGAAAGCCGATAAACCAGCGGTTGCTCCAAAGCCTGCCACACCAGTGGCAGCACAACCCGAAGCGCCAAACCCTAACACCGAAACGCTATGACAACACTGCAACTCATATCGGGCAACCTCTCGGTTGCGCTACAGAATATCGCATCGTTTTTCACCCCCGACCCATCGGTGCCGCTGGTGTTTTCGAGCGGAGCGTTTTGGCTGATGTTTTTGGTGTTTCTGCCCATTTTTGCGTGCATTCGTCATCGCAAGACGCAGATGATGCTCTTTGTGGTGGCGTTCAGCCTGTTTTTCGCCTTCAAGTCGTGTGGGTGGATATTCTTGCTGATGGTGGCCACCTCTATTATCGACTGGCATTTGGCGCTCCGCATCTTCCGAACCGAAGCAAAGAAGGCTCGCCAGTTGATGCTGTGCGCATCGCTGCTGTGCTCGGTGGGCATACTGATGGTGTTTAAATACACCAACTTCTTCATGCTGTCGTGGCATGAGATAGTGGGCGGCAATTTCCACCCGTTGGCGATTATTGCCCCGATAGGCATATCGTTCTACACCTTCCGCACCATCAGTTATGTAGTGGATGTGTATAAGGGCAAGATGCCGCCTGTGGAGAGTTATCTCCAATATTTGTTCTATCTCTCGTTCTTCCCATGTCTGGTGGCAGGTCCTGTGGTGCGAGCCAAAGACTTCATGCCACAACTTGAGCGCACCACCGACGTGACCAAAGCCGAAATCTACGGCGGTTTTTGGCTGGTGATGGTGGGCGTGGTGAAGAAAGCCGTGATAGCCGACTATCTGGCGCAATACTCATCTATTATTTTCGGCAGCCCCGAAACGCTCCAAGGTTACAGCGGTTTTGAACTGCTCATGGCAGGGATTGGCTTTACCGTGCAACTCTATGCCGACTTCTCCGGCTATAGCGATATGGCGATTGGTTTGGGTGCCATTATGGGATTTGACCTCGGCGTGAACTTCAACCACCCATTCCGCTCGCTCAACATCACCGAATTTTGGCGCCGCTGGCACATTTCGCTCTCGTTTTGGCTTCGCGACTATGTGTATATTCCGCTTGGCGGCAACCGCAAAGGCAAGATTCGCCAATATGTGAACCTGTTTCTCACCATGCTGATAGGTGGGCTTTGGCATGGAGCCGGCTTCACCTATGTGATATGGGGCGCGATTCATGGCGTGGCGCTGGTGATTCACAAAATGTGTATGCCGTGGCTCAGGCGCATCCCCGACAACTGGGCAGTGAAACTGCTTTCTGGTTTGCTGACATTCACCACCGTGATGCTCGCGTTCGTTTTCTTCCGTGCCGAGTCGGTTGCTGAGGCCACCACCATCATCGGTGGAATTTTCACCAATTTCGACCTCGCATATCTGCCTCCGTTTGTGAGTGTGCGCTATGTGTGGTGCATCATGCTCGTGCTCTTGCTGGTGGCTCATTTTGTGCCGTGCAGCATCTATGTGGCAGTGAAAAACTGGTTTGTGGAGAGTTTCTGGCTGGTGAAATTGGTGGTGTTTGTGATAGTGGTGCAACTGGTGCTCCAGTTCGCCACATCTGATGTAACCCCATTTATTTATGCCCAATACTGACCTATAAAAATGTTACAAAGATGTTACAATTCACCTGTTGAGGCACTGTGACACGAATTGTAACATTTTTGTTATATTCACGTCTATCATTTATTATAATTTTGCATTGCAAAGAAAAAAGAAGGCACAATGACCGATGTTCCAAAAATACTGATAGTTGACGATGAGCAGTCCATCTGCTACGTGTTGAAGGTGAACCTCGAACTTGAGGGATTCAGCGTCGATACAGCTTTCTCTGCCGAAGAAGCACTCGCCAAGCGCCTCGAACGCTACGACCTGTTTCTTCTTGATGTGATGATGGAACACATGTCGGGCTTCGACCTTGCGAAAGTGATTCGCAGCCGTGAGGAATTGAATGCGATTCCTATCATTTTCTGTACAGCCAAAGACTCGGAGGAGGACCTGCTGGAAGGATTCAACAACGGCGCCGACGACTACATTCGCAAACCTTTTTCAATGCGTGAACTGGTGGCAAGAGTGAAGAGCGTGCTTCACCGTAGCGGACGCTACTCCAACGAGAAGGAAGTGCTTAAATTCCAGACGCTCACACTCCGCACACCGCAAAAAGAATGCTTCGTGGACGATGAGCCCATCACGCTCACCACCACCGAGTTCGACTTGCTGGCATTCTTCCTCAAAAACCCCGACACAGCATTCTCGCGTTCGGAAATCCTCAACAGAGTGTGGAGCGCAGATGTGTGCGTGGTAGATCGCACGGTAGATGTGAATGTTGCGCGATTGCGCAAAAAAATAGGCAGATATGGAAACAGAATTTTCACCAAACAAGGATTTGGTTATGGGTTCAAAACCAAAGATTAGTGTGCACACGCGCATTTTCTTGCTGATCATGTTTTTCACATGGTCGCTGACACTGGTGTTTTTCGCTTTGCAGTATTCCCGCGAGGTGGATTTCAAGACCGAGGTGCTGGATAGCCGCCTGCAAATGGAGAATATGCGTATTCTCGACTGCATCAGCGAAGGCAAGAAACTCAGTCCTCAAGTGCTGAAAGAGATTGGCATAGGCGATTCTACGCGTGTGTCGGTCATCACCCTTTCGGGTAGCGTGATTTTTGATACCAATTCCCGTAATGTGAAAGAAAACCACCTCAACCGCAAAGAGGTGAAAGAGGCTATCGCCAATGGGCACGGCTTCCAGCGCCGCCGCATTTCCTCGACCGATGCACGGCAATATTTCTACTCAGCCACTCGTGGCGATGGTTTGGTGGTGCGCACGGCATTGCCTTACAACCACACACTGGTCGATACCCTCAAGGCTGATCCTGTGAATAGCAATCTGATTATCTTTATCGCACTGCTGATGACGGTGCTGGCATGGTTCACAGCCTACAGGGTGAGCCGAAGTGTGAAGAATCTGCGCAAGTTTGTGGAGGCTGCTGAATACGACGACATCGACGACTACGACACCAAGCAGTTTCCCAACGATGAACTTGGCGAAATCTCAGCCCATGTGGTGAATCTGTACAAAAACTTGAAAGTGACTTCAGAGCAGCGCGACCAAAATATGCGCGACGTGTTGTTTGAGCAGGGCGAAAAGAACCGTATCAAACACCAACTCACTAACAATATCAACCACGAAATCAAAACTCCTGTGCATGTGATTCAGGCGTGTCTGGAAACACTCGAAAACAATGGCGAAGCGCTACCACTCGACACCCAGAAGCAACTGCTAAGCACTGCCTACGACAATGTGAAACGCCTTTCGGCTCTGCTTGCCGACCTTTCGGTGATTACCCGCATTTCCGATGCTCCAGAGAAAATTGAGAGCAGCGAGGTGAATGTGACCGACATTATCCACAAGGTGGCCGATGAAATGAAGGTGTTCCCTCCTGAAAAGCAACTCCGCATTCACATCGATGTGCCAGAGAATGTGAAAATCCGTGGCAACGAATCGCTCGTGGAATCCATCTTCCGCAACTTGATGGTCAATTCGTTCAACTACAGCGGTGGCCGTGATGTGACCGTGAAGTTGAAAGACACCACCCCCGACTACTATGTGTTCACCTTCAGCGACAATGGGGTAGGGGTAGCACCAGAGCATCTGCCACGCTTGTTTGAGCGATTCTACAGAATCGACGCCGGCCGCAGCCGCACTATGGGTGGCACCGGATTGGGACTGGCGATTGTGAAGAATGCCGTAAGTTTCCACCAGGGCGATATCACAGTTCGCAATCGTGAAAGCGGTGGCTTGGAATTTGAATTCTCGTTAGCAAAGTAAATAGTTAATCATTAAGAAGTTATATCTCATCTGTTAAGGGCGGATAATCCCTTAATAGCCACAGCTACACCCTTTTTTCGACCAAAAAGAAACAGATAAAGCGAGCTATCGCCGACATCTGAACGATAAAGAAAGTATTAATTTTTTAAAAGAATAAATTTATGAGTCCAGTATTCACTGTAATTGTAGTAATTCTTGCTATCCTCGCGATTGTCGATTTGATAGTGGGAGTTTCGAATGATGCAATCAACTTTTTGAATTCATCACTTGGATCAAAAATCGCATCTTACAAGACTATTATCAGCGTGGCTGCTGTGGGCATCTTGGTAGGTGTCCTCACCTCTCACGGAATGATGGAGGTGGCGCGTAATGGCGTGTTCCACCCCGAAATGTTCACATTCTCCGAGATTATGTTCCTCTATGTGGGCGTAATGCTCACCGATGTGATACTGCTCGACGGCTTCAACAAACTTGGGTTGCCAACATCTACCACCGTGTCGATGATTTTCGAACTCCTGGGTGCGTCGATGGCAGTGACTATGTTTAAGATTTACGGTGGCGACCTCGATGCCGGAATCGGCGAATTTGTAAACGGTGGCAAGGCATTAGGCATGATTTCAGCCATTCTCGTTTCGGTAGTTCTGTCCTTTATCGTCGGTTCGGTAGTGATGTACTTCTCGCGCATTCTGTTCACCTTCCGCTATGCTAAGCAGTTTGGCAGATTTGGTGCAGTGTGGTGCGGTGTCGCCATTGTTGGCATTATCTACTTTGCCATGTTCAAGGGCTTGAAGAGTTCTGGACTGATTACCGAAGAGATTTCCGGATTTATTTCCGACAATTTGCTCATGGTGCTCGGCGGCGTATGGCTTGCTTCTTCGCTCCTGTTCTTCATTCTCCAGAAGCTTGGTGTGAACATTCTGAAGATTACCATCCTTAGCGGTACATTCGCCTTGGCACTTGCTTTCGCTGGCAACGACTTGGTGAACTTCGTGGGTGTGCCTTTGGCTGGTTTAGACGCTTACACCTTGGCACAAGACGGTGGCTCATCAATGATGATGGGTGGGCTCAACGATCCAAAGATGGTGAACATCGAATTTCTGGCAATCGCAGGTGTGGTGATGGCGCTTACCCTGTTTTTCTCAAAAGATGCCAAGAAGGTGTCGCAAACCGAACTTACCCTTGCATCACAGCAGGAAGAAGACGAGCGCTTCAATTCCACCCCATTCTCAAGAGCACTGGTTCGCTACTCTGTGAAACTCAACGAATGGTACAACCGCGTGCTTCCTGCAAGTTGGGTGAAATTTATCAACCGCCGCTTCCAACCATTGAGCAGCGATGAGAAGGGCGACATCATCTACGACCGTATTCGCGCCGTGGTCAACCTCGCAGCCGCCTCAATTCTGATTTGTATCGGTACTTCGTTGAAGTTGCCACTCTCTACCACCTATGTAGTGTTTATGGTTTCGATGGGTTCATCGTTGGCTGATAGAGTTTGGGGCAGAGACAGTGCCGTTTACCGTATCTCTGGTGTGATGGTAGTGATTATGGGCTGGTTTGTTACAGCATTCGTGGCATTCGGCATGTCGTTCATCATCACCTCGCTGCTGATGTTTGGCGGTGGCTATGCACTTGCCGCACTGGTTCTTATCGCCGCCTACATTTTGCTGAAGCGCTTCGTGATTAAGAGCGCCGACGCAACCGAAACCGAAGAAGAACACCTCATCGATGATGGCGATGCTCCTGAAGATGTGCTTTACAACTGCACCCAAATGGTGGTGGATGTGATGAACCAAACTTCAAATATCTACAATCGAATGTTGGTATCGCTGTTCACCGAAAACCGCAAGGGTCTGAAAGACACTGTGGCGATGAGTGAAAAAATGTACGAGGAAGCCAATAAGCGCAAATACGAGATTTGCTCTACAGTGAAAAAACTCCAAGAGCAACACATCGAAACGGCGCACTATTATGTGCAGATTGTGGACTATGTGTCGGAAGTGTCGAAGGCACTGCTCCACAGCACTCGCCCAGCATACGACCACATCAACAATAACCACCGTGGCTTATCAGCCGAGCAGATTCAAGACCTGAAGTTGATTAACGACAAGGTGGACGAAATCTTCCGCCAAATCTCTGAAATGCTGGCAAAGAAGGATTTCAGTCAACTCGATGATGTGATGGTTAAACGCGACGATTTGTTCGATACCATAGCCGAAATTATTAAGAATCACATTAAGCGTGTGCGCAACGATTCCACATCAAGCTCTCGTGCAAGCGCACTGTTTCTTAACATCCTTAGTGAGACCAAGACCATGGTACTCCAGGCTCGCAACATGATTAAGAGTGAGGCATACTTCCTAAATGCCATTAAAGAAATGGAATAATTTGAATGGAATAATTTGAAAGTTTAGTTAGTAGAGGCTATAAAGATACATCAGCTTCTCGAAGGGCTACTTTGAAGTGATTTCAAGGTGGCTCTTTTTCTGTGGGAGATGAGGAATATTTTGAAAATAAATTCAGCCACAAATGGTGCTTGAATGAATTTATATGTGTAACTTTGTGTTTTGAAAAAACATTATTGAACAACACTATAAAATCAGATTTTAATGGAAATTATTGGTAAAATCATACTGAAATTGCCTCTGCAAACTGGCGTTTCTAAGGCAGGTAACAACTGGTCGAAGCAAGAATATGTGCTTGAAACTCAAGAAAACTTCCCAAAGAAGGTGCACTTCGACTTCTTCGGCGACCGTGCCACCCAATACGACCTTCAGGAAGGCCAGATGGTGAAGTTGAGCTTCGACATCGAAAGCCGCGAGTATAACGGCCGCTGGTACACCAGCATTCGTGGTTGGAAGGCAGAACCAGCCGACGCACAGGCTCCAGTTTACGCTGGCGCTCCAACCGCTGCTCCAGCAGTAGGTGGCGCCCCCGTACAGCCAGCAGCAGCTCCCGCCGCACCAGCAGCCCCTGCCCCCGACTTCATGAACGAACCCTCTAACGCCGACGACCTCCCCTTCTAATCCCCTGACGTATAGGAGTTGCCTACTTGAAAATTGTGGGCTGTAGGTTTATGGTCTTCAGAAATTAGAGAGCTGGGTTATTCTGTTTATTTTTTGTTCATCTCATGATAAAAACAATCGACATATCAAACCTTGGAGCGATAAAACGTGTTCAGGCTGATAACCTGGGTGGCATCAACCTTGTCATCGGACCAAATCAGTCGGGCAAAACGTTTATCCTAAAGGCTCTCTTTTCTGCACTCAAAACTGTGGAAACCTACAAGCGTGGCAAGGAGAACCGAACCGACAGGGAAATCTTGTCGGACAAACTATATTGGACATTTCAAGCTACTGAGCTGGGGAGTATCGTTCGCAAAGGCGAGAGTAGCTTGAATTTCTCAATGGTTTCTGATGCCAATGAGGTGTTTGCTTATTCTTTTGGACCATCTACCACAAAACAGGTGAATATCGACAAAAACACATTTGCGCCTCGCCTGTCGAATAGCATATTTATTCCGGCGAAGGAGATATTGTCGATTAAGGATATTATTCTTGAGGCCAAGGATGACAATCGTTTTGGCTTTGAGGAACCTTACAGCGACCTTGCTCGTGCATTGAGCCGCACTCAAAAGGGCAAAAACTTTAAATCGTTTTCCGATGCCCGACAAATGGTGGGCGATATGGCGCATGGTCGTTTGGAATTTGACGACGATAAAAAAGAATGGCAATTCCGTGATAATAGTCGTAAGGTGTATGAAATTTCAATGACCTCAGAGGGGGTGAAGAAATTATCGATTCTCGACCTCCTTTTGGGGAATCATTACCTTGACGACAAATCAATCATCATTATCGATGAGGTAGAGGCAAACCTCCATCCGTCGCTTATTACTCGCTTGCTCGATACCATACAATTACTGGCACAAGCAGGGGTGCAGTTCTTTATTGCGTCGCACTCTTACTTCGTCATCAAGCGACTTTATATTATGGCTCACCGTGCCGATTGCTCTATACCTGTTCTCTCGTTTGAAAATGGAGAGTGTGTGGTGGGCAACCTTCAGCACCAAATGCCACAAAATCCTATTATCGACGAGTCAATCAACCTCTATAAGGACGAAATCAGCTTGTAAGTTATGGAATTTTACGAGTCGTTCATGAAATTCTCTTTTGCAGACTCTGATGTGTTCTGTATAGAGGCAGACCCTCTTGTCGTCAACTCCACAGGACTGAAGGCGTGTGAGTGTGTGGTTCTTCTCAGTCCGAGGGTTGCATTCATTGAGGCAAAGGCTTCTGCTCCAAAGGAGGTGGCAAGCAGTGCTTTTATGGATGAAATCAAACGCAAGTTTGCCGACTCATTGCGTCTTTTCAACGAAATCAAAAACAAGCAACATGGCGATGAGGCATTCAACCGTCTTCCTATTCGTCTTAGGGAACTTTCTATCGACCCCCAAAGTTATCTTATTTGTTTGATTGTGCATGGTCATCAGCTTGGCTGGCTTGTGGGGCTGCAAGACGCGTTTCGCGATGCTATGCGTGAAGTGGTAACGGAATGGAACATTCAAGACTCTAATGTGAGGGTTTACAATGAGAAAACGGCGTTGGAAAGCAAATTAATAGTGGCTTATATTCCAAAAGAAGAACGCGACTCTGTCCGTGAGACCGACGCAAAGAGCAATATGTCGGCTGAAAAAGCAAAAGAGTGGTTTCACTTGCACAACACCAACCTATAATCCCGTCCATTACACCTCCAATTTTCATCGCCAAACGGCACATTGATTCCACGGATCTCAGGGTTGCACGCCTGGTGCTAAATCTCACAGAGGATCTGCGGACGATGGGGAGGGAACACCTATTTAATCCATTAAAACCCGATTTACACCTATTAAAATAAAATCTAAAAAATCGGTGCTAATGGTTTTTAAATTGGGTTAAATCGGTTGTTTTTAGAGGGTTGTGAAAATCTAACTTCTAACTTCTAATTTCTAATCTTTGACTTCTTCGAGGGCTTTTTTTAGGTGGAGGAGTTGGGATTTGATGGATTTTAGGCGGTCGATTACTTCGAAGCGTTTCGACACGCCGTCGCGGTTGCGCCGGATCATGGCTTGCGCAGCGTCGAGTTTCAGTCCTTTTTCCTTCACCAGATAGTGTATCATCTTGATGGTCTCGATATCTTTAGGGGTGTAAAGGCGAGTGTTTTTCGCGTTACGAACTGGCTTGATGATAGTAAATTCCTTTTCCCAGAATCGCAGGGTGGATGCTGGAATGCCAAGGATGTCGGCCACGTCGCCGATGCGGTAAAATCGTTTGTTCAATTCGTCCATACTGAAAACTCGTTTAGATTTAATCTATGTCATTTGCATAAATTGCAATTTCGCTGTAACTTTGCAAATTAAATTAGGGTGTAAAGTTATGAAATTAGTTTCGTACTGCCCAAAAATCCTCAGAAAAAATATATTATACAGAATACTATATGTTGACAGCAAAAGAAATTAGAGAATCGTTCAAAACCTTCTTTGAGGGCAAAGGTCACCAGATTGTGCCATCGGCTCCAATGGTGGTGAAGGACGACCCGACATTGATGTTCACCAATGCCGGCATGAACCAGTTCAAGGATATTATTTTGGGCAACAAGGTGCCACAGTGGCGCAGAGCCACCGATAGCCAGAAGTGCCTTCGCGTGAGCGGTAAGCACAACGACTTGGAGGAAGTGGGCCACGACACCTACCACCACACCATGTTTGAGATGCTTGGCAACTGGTCGTTTGGCGACTATTTCAAGCACGAAGCCATCGACTGGGCGTGGGAATTTTTGGTGGATGTGTTGAAAATCGATCCTAAAAACCTCTATGCCACCGTGTTTGAGGGCAGCGAGGCAGATGGACTCGAACGCGACAACGAAGCAGCAAGCTATTGGGAAGCGCATCTTCCTAAAGACCATATCATCAACGGCAACAAGCACGACAACTTCTGGGAAATGGGCGATACTGGTCCATGTGGTCCATGTAGCGAAATCCATATCGACCTTCGCGATGAGGCAGAAAAGGCTAAAGTGCCAGGTGCAGAACTCGTGAACAAAGACAATCCACTTGTGATTGAGATTTGGAACCTTGTGTTCATGCAATTTGAGCGTCACGCCGACGGCTCGCTCCACCCACTCCCTGCAAAGGTGATTGATACCGGTATGGGCTTCGAACGCCTCTGTATGGTGATGCAAGGCACCAAGAGCAACTACGACACCGACGTGTTCCAACCAATGATTCGCACCATCGGCGACATTGCTGGCGTGAAGTATGGCGATTCGGAGGAAAAGGACGTGGCAATGCGTGTGATTGCCGACCATGTGCGCGCCATCGCATTCTCTATAGCCGACGGTCAGCTCCCAAGCAACGCCAAAGCTGGTTATGTGATTCGCCGCATCTTGCGTCGTGCCGTGCGCTACGGTTTCACCTTCCTCGACCTGAAGGAAGCATTTATGTATCGCTTGGTTGACACCCTCATCGAATCGATGGGCGAGGCTTATCCAGAACTTCCTGCTCAAGCCGACCTCATTAAGCACGTGATCAAGGAAGAGGAAGATTCGTTCCTCCGCACCCTTGCCACCGGCATCAAGATGATTGAAGGCATCATTGCCGAAGCCAAGAAGGAAGGCAAGACTCAAATTCAAGGTGTGCAGGCGTTCACCCTCTACGACACCTACGGATTCCCATTCGACCTCACCGAACTCATTCTCAAGGAAAACGGCATGACCGTGAGCGAAGAAGAGTTCGACGCCGAAATGGCAAAGCAAAAGGCACGCGCCCGCAACGCCGCCCAAACCGAAACCACCGACTGGGTGAACCTGCGTGAAGGCAACACCGAATTTGTGGGCTACGACTTGCTTGAATGCGACACCGAGATTTTGCGCTACCGCAAGGTGACTCAAAAGAACTCATCATACTATCAATTAGTGCTCTCTCGCACTCCATTCTATGCCGAAATGGGTGGTCAGGTAGGCGATAAGGGTACACTCACCGCTGGCGACGAAACCGTGGAAGTGACCACCACCAAGCGTGAGAACAATCTGCCTGTGCACATTGTGAAGAAGTTGCCAACTGACGTGACTGCCACTTTCAAAGCCGCTATCAACAAAGAGACTCGTATGGCAATCTCTTGCAACCACTCTGCCACTCACTTGCTCCACGCCGCTCTGCGTGAGGTGCTTGGCACACACGTTGAGCAAAAAGGCTCGCAAGTTGACGCCAAGATGCTCCGTTTCGACTTCTCGCACTTCAAGAAACTCAGCCTTGAGGAAATCCGCGAGGTGGAACGCCGTGCCAACGCCATGATTCGCCGTGCCATTCCACTCGAAGAGCACCGCAACATGCCTATCGCCGAAGCCAAAGCCCTTGGCGCAATGGCACTCTTTGGCGAAAAGTATGGCGACAGCGTGCGCGTGGTGAAGTTCGGCCAATCGGTAGAACTTTGCGGTGGTACGCATGTGGCAAACACCGGCAACATCGGTTTCGTGAAAATCATCAGCGAGAGCAGTATTGCCGCTGGTATTCGCCGTATCGAAGCCATCACAGGCGCAGCGGTTGAAGATTTCATCTACGATGTGGAAGATGTGATGTTCAAACTCCGTTCATTGCTCAACAATGCTCCCGACGTGGTTTCGGCTGTGGCTAAGTCGCTCAACGAAAACACCTCGCTTCAGAAGCAGGTGGAAGGCTATATGGTAGATGCTGCCAAGAATGTGAAGGAAGACGTTTACAATAACGCAACTGAGATTGCTGGCATTCGCACGCTGAAGATTTATGGCGTGTATCACCCCGATGTGGTGAAGGCCGCAGTTTACATGGTGAAGTCGGATGCTCCCGAAAACACCGTGCTGCTCGCAGCCACCCGCATGAACGGCAAGCCCACACTCACCATCTTCGTGAGCGACGACCTCGTGAAGAAGGGAATGAACGCCGGCAAGATGATTCGTGAAGCAGCCAAGGCTATCCAAGGCGGCGGTGGCGGTCAGCCAGGCTTCGCACAAGCTGGCGGACGCAACGAGGAAGGCATCAGCCTCGCGATGGAAAAAATGGAAGCACTCATCGCATCCGAAGCATAAAAATCAGATATTACACACTACACTCTCAAATACAAATCAGCCGAGCGCACAGCCCGGCTGATTTTTTTTTGCCTTTTTATAGAGAGTGTTTCGCTATTGTGCATCGAGATTGTCGATAAGTATCAATCCTCTTACAGTGAGCAAGTATCTTTGTTTAGAATGACGAGGAGAATCGGGATATTTCATTCTCACAAGCCCCATGTTGATTGCTGGTGATAATAATTGAGCCATAAAGTTGGGGCGATGCTTCAACTCTAAAGTTGTCATCATCTCTTTCACGCTCATTTCGTTTTTCCCTATAGCAATCACTAATGATTTGATGTTGTCAGGAATTGAGTCTAATAGACGCTCGTCACTTGTTCGGTCACTTGTTCGGTCACTTGTTCGGTCACTTGTTCGGTCGACGTTTGGAATTTCTGCCTGATTAATGAGCATATACCTGTTTTTGAGTTCGTTATGCTCTCCTAATAAAAGGTTGCGTAAAAACCTTACGAGGAAAGAGTGGTCAGGTTCAATGCCTTTCTGTGGATTTCTGTAATTGGCTCTTACTAAAGCGTTACGGAAATACCAAGAGTTGTCGGCGAACAAGTTGTTGTTGACTGTGAATCCGCAGTAGCGCAGATATTTGATTAGAAAAACTGCTGTAGTTCTGGTGTTGCCCTCGCAGAAGGGGTGGTTTTGCCACAGAAGCGACACGAAATTAGCAATATGTAGGATGATTTCGTCGGTTGATAAACCTGTGTAGCAGAATTCTTTTTCTTGCTGTATGTCATATTCCAGCGTGGCCATAATATCGGCAGCGCGACCATACATCACGGTGTCGCCTTGTAGCACCCATTCGTTTTTAGTAATGTCGTAAGTGCGAGTTTCTCCCGCATGTTTGAATACGCCTTCAAATAGATGGCGATGAATGTTTCTAAACTCCAAAGGTGTAAACGAAAACGATTTTTCGCTCAATAGTTTGGTGATATTTGCTGCCACACAGTCGGCTTCTTCACTCGCCACATCGTCCTTGTCGTGTGTTGTCTTGTTGATATAGTATGAACGCAATTGCTCGCGAACATCATCAATTGTGATGTCGCCCTCAATGTGTTTAGCGGCGGTTTCTTTTAAGTATTCCGACACTTTTAACCCATCTACGTCTTGGAGGCCAATGGCGGCACGCCAAGCCTCGGCTTTCTCGCGTTTGTGTGGCTCTGCCACTCGCTCATAGGCTTCAAAGTCGAGATATAATTGTTTCTTTTTATCGTTCATAGCAATATGGTCACGAATTCTGTTAGAAAAAATTCAGATATTTCAAATATGTAAATTTACAAAATAAATATCATATATGTGTGCAGTTGATTTGTGTTTTTTTGTTGTGTGTGGGGTGGGGGTGGTGGAAATGTGGGGAATCTTTTGGATTTTTTGGGAGAATGTGATAACTTTGTGTTGATATTGAGGATATACATTAAAATTTTCAATTTATTATTAAGAGTATTATGAAAAAGATTACTATGTTAGCGATCGCTGCACTTGGTTTCTGTGCAGCACAAGCACAGGTCACTTTGGAAGGAACTAAATTGACCGACAACGTATCCTTCACACTCAAGGGCGGTGCGGTGTCGCCATTCCAGCACTATGCGTTCTTCAAGAATGCTCGTGGCATGTTTGGTGCCGAACTCCGTAAGCAGCTCACCCCAATCTTTGGTTTCGGTGTGGAAGGAGAATGGACTGTGAATACTTCAAGCTGGGGCAAGGCTCCAGCCAACGTATGGCAATCGGCTCTCGGCGTAAAGAGCAGCAATATGCTTGACCATCAGTTTGTGGGTGGTTTCGCCACTTTCAACCTCTCTAACGTGTTTGGCGGCTACAAGGGCGCGCCTCGCGCGGTGGAAGTTGAGGCTGTGGTTGGTGCAGGCTGGCTCCACGCTTACCAAAACGGTGCCGACGTGACCGACGAAAACTCTTGGTACACTAAATATGGTGTGAACTTCAACTTCAACCTTGGCGAAACCAAGGCTTGGACCATCTCGCTGAAGCCTGCCATCCTTTGGGATATGAACGGCGACGCAAAGAAGGTGGACCGCAAGGGTGGTACAGGCACCAACGCTCAACCAAGCCGCTACAATGCCAACTGCGCAGCGGTGGAACTTCAAGCCGGTTTGACTTACCACTTCAAGAACAGCAACGGCGCACGCTATTTCACCGTGTGTCCTAAGAAGTACACCCAAGCCGAAATCGACGAGCTCAACGGCCAAATCAACACACTTCGCAACAACCTCAGCAACGCTGAATCTGACCTCGACGCTTGTAACGCTCGTGCAGCTCAACTCGCTCGCGACCTCGAAGCATGCAAGGCTCAAAAGGGCAAGGTGAAAGAAGTGGTGAAGGTGAAGGAAACCCAAGTGAAGGTGAAGAGCGCTTCGCTCGAAACCAATGTGTTCTTCAAGCAGGGCAAGAGCGTAATCGAACGCGCACAGCAACCTAACGTGGAACGCGTGGCCACATTCTTGAAGAGCCACAAGGAAGCTACCGTAACCATCAAGGGCTACGCTTCTCCAGAAGGCTCTGTTGAAATCAACAAGAAGCTCGCCGCCGCTCGTGCCAACGCCGTGAAGGATATGCTCGTGAAGACCTACAAGATTAGTGCCGACCGCATTCAGGCTGAAGGTCAGGGTATTGGCGACATGTTCTCAGAGCCCGACTGGAACCGCGTATCGGTTTGCTACATCAACACCAACGAGAAATAAACCATTTTCCAGATAGTGATGCCCGCTGTGGCATTCTCCTCATATCAGCTCCTCGCACCTTATGCGTGCGGGGAGCTTTTGTGTTTGTGAATCACCGAAATAATTGCTAATTTTGCACCCGAAATATTAAAGAAGCAACATGGGATTAATCGAAGACAAAAATATTATCAATGAGATGATCGACGAAACGGCAGTGCTCGTGGGTTTGATCACCCCTCAACAGAACGAGGCAAAGGCTAACGAATACCTCGACGAACTTGAATTTCTTGCCCACACCGCTGGCGCACGCACGGTGAAGAAGTTTCTCCAGCGCTGCGACGCGTCCAACAGCACCTCATACGTGGGTAAGGGCAAATTGGCTGAAATCAAGGACTATGTGGATGAGCACGAGGTGAACCTGGTGATTTTCGACGACGACCTTTCGCCAAAGCAAATCGCTCACATTCAGAAGGAAACGAAGGTGAAGGTGCTCGACCGCACCAGCCTGATTCTCGATATTTTCGCACGCCGTGCGCAAACCGCCAACGCCAAGATGCAGGTGGAGCTGGCTCAATACCAGTATCTGCTGCCACGCCTTACCGGTATGTGGACCCACCTGGAGCGTCAGCGTGGTGGTATCGGTATGCGTGGTCCGGGTGAAACTCAGATTGAGACCGACCGCCGTATCATCAAGACCAAGATTTCGCTGCTCAAGCAGAAACTCGCCGACTGGGACAAGCAGAAGGTGATTCAGCGCAAAAACCGTGGCAAACTCACCCGTATCGCCCTCGTGGGCTACACCAACGTGGGTAAATCCACGCTTATGAACTTGCTGAGCAAGAGCGATGTGTTTGCCGAAAACAAACTTTTTGCCACCCTCGACACCACCGTGCGTAAGGTGGTGATTGAGAATTTGCCGTTCCTGCTCACCGACACCGTGGGCTTTATCCGCAAATTGCCCCACCACTTGGTGGATTCGTTCAAGACCACCCTCGACGAGGTGCGCGACAGCGACATTATGGTGCATGTGGTGGACATTTCCCACCCTCAATTTGAGGAACAGGTGGAGGTGGTGAACAAGACCCTCCAGGAAGTGTGTGGTGCTGGCGACAAGGAGATGATTATGGTGTTTAACAAAATCGACCAATTCTCGTATGTGCAAAAAGATGCCGACGACCTCACTCCACGCCTGCGCGAGAACATTCCGCTCGAAGAACTCAAAGACACATGGATGGCGCGTATGAACAACAACTGCGTGTTTATCTCTGCTAAAACGGGCGAGAATGTGGAGGAACTCAAGCGTATGCTCTACGACAAGGCGAAGCAAGTGCATCTCCAGCGCTTCCCCTACAACGATTTCCTCTACCAAACCTACGACCACCTCACCGAGGAATAACCCCCCCCCGCACTTGGCTTGGCTCACACAGATCACACAGATCTCACTGATTTTTTTTGATGGCGTTAAATCTCACAGAGTTAGGTAGAAAGGTCGTGGGGCATGTCCGAGTGCTCCGAGTACTCCGATTTCCCAAGTTCACACAGATTCAACGAGATTCAACAAAAAAATAATTTGTGGAAATTTGTGCTAATTTGTGGCAGAAAAAACACACCTATTTAATCCATTAAAAATCCATTAACACCATTTTTTTTATTTATTTTATTCGGTGTAAATCGGGTTTAAATGGATAAAATAGGTGTAAAAATCGGATTAAATAGGCTTTCAAGAGAAACCGTGGAGCATCTGTGAGATTTAACATCAGGCGTGCAAATTCAGTGAGATCTGTGGGATCTGTGTGAGGCTCAATACCCTCATAAAGTGAGATCTGTGTGAGGCTTCCGAGCACACGCGAGCGCATGAAAAAAGCACGGCTGCAAAATAGAGCCGTGCTTTCATTATTTATATAATGTGTGGATTATTTTTCTTTTTTTGGAGCCACTTTGGTGTAAGCCTTGTTGAGCTGTTCCACCACGTCGCTTGTCACGTCGAATTTTGGGTCGATGTAGAAAGTGGCGGCCTTGTTAAGAATCATATCGTAGCCTTTCTCCTTAGCGTATTTCTTCAGGAAGTCGTTGATTTTATCGTTGAGGTCCTTTTGGTTTTCTTGCAGGATTTTTGCTATTTCCTCTTGCTTGTTAGCCACAGCCTTTTGTGCGGCAGCCATAGCGTTTTGGTAAGTAGCTTGGTCGGCTTGTGCTTGTTGAGGGTTGGTAGCGTACACATTGTTCTTTTCCTTTTGTGCGAAGCTTGCTTGCAGGTTGCGGATCTTGTCTTCCTGAGCCTTTTGCAGAGCGTCGAGCTGATTTTGCATACGAGTAGCCGACTCGTTGTAGTCTTTAGCCAGGTTGTAGAATTTCAAAAGTGTGTCGGCATCAACATAACGCACGGTCATGTTTTCGTTTGCTTGCTTAGGCATATTAGCAGATTCAGGAGCCTTTTCGCCTTTCTGTTCACCTTGGCAGGCAGCGAAGCCCACCATCACCAATGCCACTAAAGCAAGTTTAGAGAGTTTGTTTAAAAAGTTCATTTTTCCTTGTATGTGTAGTTATTTATAAAATTCCTTATCGTGTGCGCAAGTGATGCCGCGCTTTTTCATGTGCTTATTGCTGTGAATGTGGGTGTTGGGAAACCTGCCACCTTTCACGAAAAATATTTTCACGCCAAGCAGCATCACGGCTATGCCCACCAATGCTATTACCACAATTACGAGCTTCACTTTTGCTTTTTTAAAATTCTATGCAAATATAAAAAAGGTTTGTGACATTTTGCTCAATATTTCAAATAAAATTCGTAACTTTACGAATGTTATCACACCGTTTTAACATTAATTTCATACACGAAGCGATAACTAACATTTTTTATAAATAAAACCAAAAATTTATTATGGAAGTAAAAGATTTAAAACCCGCTCGCGTTTGGCAAATTTTCGACGCGATCACAAAAGTGCCTCGTCCTTCTGGCAATCTCGACAAAATTCGTGAATGGCTGGTTAGTTTTGCAAAGGAAAACAATCTTGAGTACAAGGTTGATGAAGTAGGTAATGTGGCTATGTTCCGTCCAGCCGCACCAGGTTTTGAAAACGCTAAGGGGGTAGTGCTCCAAGGCCACATGGACATGGTGGCTGAAAAGCTCCCTTCTTCTAATCACAACTTCCTCACCGACCCTATCCAAACCCGCATCGTCGACGACTGGGTGTTTGCAACCGACACCACCCTCGGTGCTGACGACGGCTTGGGCCTGGCTATCGCATTGGCAGCGCTCACCGACCCCGACATCAAATGCGGTGCGCTCGAAGCTCTCGCTACCGTTGACGAAGAAACCGGCCTCACCGGCGCCACCAACATCAAGGCCGACATGCTCGTGGGCGACTATCTGCTCAACCTCGACAGCGAAGACGACGGCGTGATCACTATCGGTTGCGCAGGTGGTGTGGTTACCCCTGTATGGTTCGACTATAAGCCAGAGACTGCTCCTGCCGACCTCCAATATTTCGCTATCAAGATTGGCAAACTCATGGGTGGCCACTCTGGTACCGACATCAACAAGGGCTTGGCAAGTGCCACTAAGCAGTTGGCTCGCATTCTCTACATGCTCGACGCTAAAATCGAATATCGCCTTGCAAGCTTCAATGCCGGCAACCTCCACAACGCTATCGCTCGCGACGGTGTGGCTGTGATTGGTGTGAAGCCTGCCGACAAGGAAACGCTCGCAACCGTGGTCAACACCGTGGCTGCCGACATTAAACTTGAATACAAGCGCACTGAGCCTCATGCCGAGGTCACTATCGAAAGCGTTGACGCTCCTGCCACCGTAATCGATGCTTGCACAGCTAAGCGCCTCGTGGCTGCTTGCTTCGCTGCTCCTCACGGTGTATATTATATGAGTCAGGAAGTGGAAGGATTGGTGGAAACCTCTACCAACTTCGCAAGCGTTAAGACCAACGCCGATGAAATCTACCTCGAATTCTTCAGCCGCTCATCTACCGAAAGCGCAAAAGAAGAACTCGCTCTCCAAATCGAGGCTCTCTTCCGCTTGGCTGGCGCTAAGGAAGTGAAATACGAAGGCAGCTACCAAGGTTGGGCTCCTAATGCCGACAGCCAACTCCTGAAGCTCGCTGTGGCTCAATGGGAAGGCCTTTATGGCGTAGAACCAAAGGTTGAGGCTATCCACGCTGGTTTGGAATGTGGTTTGTTCTTGAAGGTTCGTCCAGATATGGAAATGATTTCTTACGGACCAACGTTGAAGGACGTTCACTCTCCACGCGAGTGCTGCCATATCCCTGCAGTGCAAAAGGGCTGGGACTTCACTGTAGCCCTGCTCAAAGCTATCGCAGCCGATAAATAAACTGATCTCGCTTTTAAGGGATTAGGGCTCACACGGATCTCACAGATCTCACGGTTTTGCACGCCTGATGTTAAATCTCGCTGATGCTTTCCGTGGATGATGGGGATTAGGGCTCACACAGATCTCACAGATCTCACGGTTTTGCACGGCTGGTGTTAAATCTCACTGATGCTTTTTGTGTCGGATAGGTCGGATAGGTCTGATGGGTCTGATGAGGGTCCGAAGGGGTCTGTGAAGTGGAATTGAAAAATAATGGTGCCGATTTTATCCTGTTTTAAGGGATGAAATCGGTGCTTTTTGTTGTTGGTGGGGTGGGGTGCATGGATTTCCTTGGATTCTGCTTTATTATGATTTTTTTGCACTGATTTGCGCATTTTTTTTTGATAATTGCTGTTGAAAAATATTTTTTATAAGTAAATTTGCACCTCAGAAATGATAGTCAGTTGATGTCGATATGTTAAATGTTTGATATTTAATATGCTGGCAACATTTAACAAAATGTTGCTTGTGATTTACAAGCATTAGAACTACTCTATTTTATTCAAGTTTTTTTTTTAGGATGACTTATTTTGATTTGTTGAAAAATGCAGCAAGGAGAACCAGGTTTCTTCTTGTGTTTTTGATGTCGTTGATTGGACTCAGCGCGGCGGCTGGCACTTATTATGCCGATTTGAACGTGGCTGTTAATCCTGCCGACCTCGATGCTGGTGATATGGTGGTGATGCGCCACGTCAACTCCAAGGCATTCGTTGGCTACGACGGCAGCAATGAGCAAACCACCACTCATGTGAAAACCAGCGACCAAAACGAGGCCAACGCTTTTGTTTACACCGTGAAGAAAGATGGTTATAAAGTTGCCCTCACCAATGGTTTTGGTTATGGACCACGAATTGCAAATCGTGTATGGGGTTTTAATTTCACCTACTCTTGGAGCAAATCTCCTTCTTCTTTCACAGTGGAAAGTACAGGTGGCACCACCCGATTGTATGTTACTGCAGGGCTGGCTACTGGCTATTTGTCGCGTACTGACAAGGAAACCAGTTATTCGGGATCGAAGGAACCCAGCTGCGACTGGAGATTCTACAAAGTGTATGAATTTGATAAGCCCACACTGGTGCTTCCCGTCACTGGTTCAAAAATCGACTTTGCCGACCCGGGGCCTGACGCTCCTCTCACCAGCGCGCTGACGGTGAAAGGTGTGCTGCTGACTAAAAACCTCACCGTGAGTGTGACAGGCGAAGGTTTCTCTATCGACCGCACCTCAATCCCTGCCGCTGACGCTAACAGCGACAATGGCGCAATAGTGAAGGTCACTTTCAAGGGTAGTGAATACAAATCTTACAGTGGCACTCTTACCATCACCAACGAAGAAGGCATCAGTGCATCGGTGGAGCTTTCTGCCAAATTGGTGAACTCCGCCGACATTTTGCCCACCTCCCATAGTCAACTCAAAGAATGGAAGGAGAACACCGGTGCTCAGGAAGTGGGCTATATCGGCTTGGGCAACAAAAACCAAGTGCTGGCTTCGGCTTGTGTGAGCATTTCCTCTGCCGAAATTCCTGCCATCACTTACTGCCTCTTTGGCCACACCGAATACCTCAACGCTGTGGGTGTGTATGCCCGTAAGCGCGACGACAAGGTGGACTACACCCCTGATGGCTCCTATGCAAAGTTTGAAAACACTTTCGCCCACCTTTTCGACTACCGCAACCCAGAAAAGAACTGTGGCGCAATTTTCTTGGGCTTCACCCACGATGTGCCTGCAGCTTCCACAAAAGCCTCTTTCACCAGTAATGTGAAACTTGAGGCTGGCGAATATGTGATATACCTCGTTGCCAACACCAAGACAGCAGATGAAATTGGCGGTATCGACAAGCTGCCATTGATTGGAGGCTCTTCAGTCAACTTCACCCATGTGGGTGGCGTGATCCAAACCGTGATTTGCGGCACCGCCACCTCCACTATCGAATCGATCAACAACTACTCTCAAGAGGGTGGCGGTCGTGTGATTGTGCCTAAATATGAGCTGCTTTATGCTCCAAAATATGCTAAGCACGCCACTTCTGTGGAATATTCTAAATACTACCGTATTCCTGCCATCACCCGTGCTTCCGACGGTACGCTCGTGGCATTGAGCGATGCCCGCAAAAATCATATCCACGATGTGACCAACAATATCGACGTGGTATCGCGCCGATCTGCCGACAATGGTAAGACTTGGAGCGATTATGTGGTGATTTTCCAAGGATCGGCTGAAGGCACCGACTGCTACAACTGGAAGGGCTATGGCGACGCTGCCGTTGCCTCGTTCCCTAACGGTACGGTAATGGCAACAGCCATCCACGGCTTCGGTCTTGGTAATGATGGCAGTAATCCGTCAAATTCAAAAAAAGACCCAGGCACAGATGTGGTATGGAAGGTGAGCCGCGACAACGGCAAGACTTGGAGCTATGAATACACCCTTGGCCGTGACCTCTACGGCGGTATGCGTGGCAATATCTCGCCAGGCAACATCTGCGTGGCAAAGTCGGGTATTCTGAAAGGAAAAGCCGTGGCTGCATTGCGCACAAGCAAATTCCCTAACAATGGTAACAACTACCAAAGCGCAATTTCGCGTATCTACTGCATGGTTTACGACCCCGACGACAACTCTTGGACAAAAGTGGCGTTGAACGGCACTGGTGGATATATTTACGATGGCGAGCTTTTAGATGAGGCTCAATTCTTGGAAGTGGGCGAAAATGATTTTATCCTGTCGGTGCGCTATACCAAAGACGGTGATGCTCGCAAATTCTACCGAGTGCACATCAATTCTGCCACCTCTGCCACAGCCACTGCCGTTTCGCAGACTGGTATGAAGTTGAAGGGTGGCTGTAATGGCGACCTCATTACCTACAAGGCAAAAAACGGAGCTGAATACATTCTCCACACCGTGCCAAAGTATATGGTATATAAAGACGACAACTGCCGCACCAGCCTTTCGGCTTACTACACCACTGCTTCCACATCAGGTAACTTGAACTGGACTCGCAGTATCGACCTTTTCGACCCATTCGACAACACCGTTGGCGGTGAAGCCAAGTCGGGCATCGGCGCTATCGACGAAACTGCGCAATACAGCTCACTCGCCATTCAGGAAGACGGCACCATCGCTGTGCTGCTGGAGGCTTATCCATTGGCTATTCGCCATAAAGACACCGACAACAGTTCTTACAAGCGCCACTGGGGCGACTGGGTGATGGGTCAATACTATATGAATCTTCGTATCGGCGACCTCGTTCCTAATGCTAAGCAGCCAGAGCCTGCGAAGATTGATGCTCCTGTGATCACACCACATTCGGCTACATTCAATTCTGTGGATGCTACCGACCGTCCAGAAATCACTATTTCGCACAACAACTACAAAACCTACGCCGACATCTACAACACCACCAACAGCAAGGTGAACACCAACTATGAGGTGGAATACTATGACGCTCAAGGCAAACTTGTGGCGCGTGCTAATATCGCCCACTTCGATGCCGCATCACAATCTCTCACTTGGGAGCAAGTGTGGAAGTCGCTCGTGAAAGTGGGCAGCAGCGAAACCTACACCGACGACCCAACTCTCAACAACAAGAGCACCTCGGTGCGTGTTTCGGCTTACTGTGTGTCGAACAACAACGACCAAGTGGTGTCGGCAAAGACAACCCAAATCTACACCTTCGACACTCCTGTGCGCCTCATCAAGGTGGTGGGCTTGCCCACCAGCGGTGCATCTACCACCACACTTGCCACTGAAGGCAATAGCGTGGGCTCCGATGCGTGGCTCACCGTGGGTGTTGACAAGCATGTGCACCTCAATGCTCCTGCAAAATACCCTTACACTTTTGAGGGCTTCTATTACGAATATCCACATGGCACAGCCGAAGGAAATCAAGTGCCATTGAGCGAAAAGCTCTCATATACTAAGATATCGGGTATGGAGCACCAGATTATGTTTGATGTGCCTTCGGTTGAGAAGTTGCCCGACAACTATAATTCCGATGGCGTTCAGGGCCTCGTGATTTATGCTGTGTATAAAGTGGAAGCGGGCTTCTTGACCCGTGTCAACACCCAATACAACAACGGTGTGGCTGGTGGCAACACATTTGATAGCCAATACTCATATTGGACACCAGCTCCGGAATATCAATCTTTGATTGAATCAACAAGGGGCGGTGAGTTGCAGAGCTCTACACTCGATATCACCACGCCAGAAAACCAGGACAATACGCACATTGGTGGTACAGGTAGTGCCACTAACGGAGGCTTGACTTATCCAAGCAAGCTCAACTACGGTCTCGATGCCTATGTGACTGTGGTTCCCGACGCTAAGGCTGCCGAAAACCTCAACGCTATCGTTCGCGTGAAGAAGAATGGCGCTTATCAGCCCGACTATTATGTGGTGAACAGCTACGCTCAAGCACTGTTTGGCGATATCGTTTCGCCTGCTAAGGGCTGTAAAGGCGTGTTGCGCTGGTACGGCTTTAGCGATGGCGTGCTTCGTCCAAAGACTGTGGGTATGAGAAGCTACGAAGTGGGCACTAACCAAAAACCTAAAACAACAGGTCGCCGAAGCATCGTAGAAGGCGGTCCTGGTGCAAATGGTGGTTATGGTGCATGGTATAAAGTGGATACCGACATCGCTTTCGTTGGCATCTGCAAAAAAGCCGAGGCTTTCGATGGCACAGTGGAAGTGGAAGTGTATTTGGTGAACAACGATATTACTTCGGTTGACCAACTCAACAGCAAAAACTTCTACATTGCTAAGGTTACGCACAATATTGTGCTCAACAACGACCCTGACCATGCTACTGGTGTGGAGGATGTGAATGCTGAGAAGACTGTGGCTGGCGTGGTTTACTACAACCTGCTTGGCGCAGCATCCGACCGTCCGTTTGAAGGTGTGAACGTGGTGGTGACCACTTACACCGACGGCACTAAATCGTCGAAGAAAATACTAAGATAATTATAGCATTTTGTTAATTGTTAAAATGCTGCGAGTAGCGCAGTGATGCGCCAAACCAGCGATGTATTAAAAATGTTTTCCTGTGTGGGCTTGGATTGTGAAATCCGAGCCCATTTTATTCTCGCCGCCTCGCTGTATTTTAGGCTCACACAGATTCAACAGATTCAACAAAAAAACGCAGAATTAGTGTCTTTTATAAGCCACAAATTTCCACAAATTATTTTTGTTTAATCTGTTGAATCTGTGTGAGCTTTTCCATCAACAAAATAAGAATCTGTGTGAGGAATAGGGTGTTAAATGATATTAAAAAGTGTGAGAGGGGTGGGGGTGGGAGTGGGGGAAGTTTGAGGAAATCAAAAATTTATCGTTAAATTTGTGCATTAAATAGTATTCACCTAACCTTCATTTGATTAAGTGTGAATTAACCAGCATCTTAATCGCTACAGGAAAGCGTTAATTGTGAATAGCATAGATTAAAAGGAAAACTTTTTTATTAACACTAATATTTTTAATACTCTCACTATGGGAAAGTGAGATTAACATTCAAAATGTTATGAGCTATTTTAAAAAACTCAAAAAACCGACAGGGAGAACCAGGTTTCTTCTTGCGTTACTGACGTTGCTGTTTGGCTTCAGCGCCAACGCCGCGACTTACAAAGTTTCGGACACCCCCGCTGACTTGGCAAACCTTGCAAATGGTGCTAAAGTTGTGATGTACAACATTGGCGCAAGTAAATTGGTAGGCTACAACAATGGTGAAGTCTCCAAAACTGAAAAAGCTGTCACCGATGCCGATCATGCAGCTTATGTGTTTACTGTAAAGAAGAGTGGTTCTACAGTTGCTCTCGTCAACAGCGCTTCTTATGGCCCACAGGCTTCTTACAGTTCAAGCAATTCAAAATTCTCTTTCAAGTGGAGCACGGCTCCTAATTACTTCACTGTTTACTCAGGTTCGAATTATACTCAGTTGTATGTTAACGCCACCACTTGGTATGGTACATCTACAACAGGTTATTTGGCTTTTGAAAATAGCAAAATGACTGTAACAACTTCATCATACTACGAAACATCAAGGTGGAACTTCTATGAGGTGACTCAAGAAACTTCTGGCTCAACTGGCGACGGTGCCGCTACTGTTCACAATCAGCTGAAGGCTTGGCAAACCAATGCCGGCTATCAAGAAGTGGGCTATCTCGGTTTGGGCAACAATAACCAAGTGTTGGCTATGGCTTGCGTAAGCGTAAGTGCTGATGATGTTCCAACCCTCACTTACCGTTTGTTTGGCCACACTGGCTACCTCAGCGCAATCAGCGTGTATGCACGTATGCGCGACACAGACCAAGACTACACTCCTGATGGCAATTATGCAACATTTGAAAACACTTTCGCTCACATTTTCGACTACCGCAACCCTGAAAAGAACTGTGGTGCTATTTTGCTCGGAACTACTCACGAAGTGCCAGCTGCTGGCGAAGGGACCACTTTCACCAGCAACTTGAAGCTCCCTGCTGGCGAATATGTGATTTACCTTGTAGCCAACGTGAGAAGCGCAGAAGAAATTGGTGGCTTGAAAAACTTGCCATTGATTGGTGGCGCAGCAAAGCGCAACTTCACTCGTGTGGGTGGTGTGATTGACAAGGTGTCGAATAAAACCATCTACACCGTGAACAATTACTCTGGTGAAGGTGGTGGCCGTGTGCTTGTGCCTAATTTCAAGTTGCTCTATGCTCCAAAGTATGATAAGTTCAAATCTTCTGAAGAGTATTCAATGTATTATCGTATTCCTGCTATCACCCGTGCTTCCGACGGTACGCTCGTGGCATTGAGCGATGCCCGCAAAATGCACATCCACGATGTGACCAACAGTATCGACGTGGTTTCGCGCCGCTCATCGGACAATGGTAAGACATGGAGCGATTATGTGGTGATTTTCCAAGGTTCGCAAAGTGGTGAAGACTGCAAATACTGGAAGGGTTATGGCGACGCTGCTGTTGCCTCGTTCGCTAACGGTACTGTGATGGCTACAGCTATCCACGGTTTCGGTCTTGCAGGCGACAGGAATGATCCTGCCACTGATGTGGTATGGAAGGTGAGCCGCGACAACGGTAAGAGCTGGGGCTCTGAATACACAATGGATCAAAGCCTCTTTGGTGGTCTTCGTGGTAATATTTCTCCAGGTAACATCTGCGTGGCAAACGAAGGCTATCTCAAGGGAAAAGCTTTGGTGGGCTTGCGCACAAGCACCTCTCCAAACTATAACTCAGGTTCTTCAGCCAGCCATCAACGCATTTACTGCTTGACTTATGACCCAGATAAGAATGAATGGACACGAATTAGAATTAGGAGTGGATATTCAACCAAGGATTATCTTGAAAACACTTCTAACTACTTAGATGAAGTGCAATTCGTACAGGTGGCAATAGACCAATACATTCTTTCTGCACGTTCAGATGCGTCAGGCAAACGCTTGTTCTATCGCTTGACATTCACTTCTGCTACCCAAGCTACAGCCACAATGATTTCGCAAAGTGGCATGAACTTGACCAATCCATGTAATGGCGACCTTATTAAGTATGCAGCGAAAGACGGTACTCAATATATTCTCCACACTGTGCCAAAGGATATGGTATATAATGGTGACAACTGCCGTACAAGCCTTTCGGCTTATTACACCAAATTGTCCACTTCTGGCAATTTGATATGGACTCGAAGCCTCAACCTTTTCGACCCATTTGATGATACAAGTGGAGGTGCTGCAAAAACTGGCATTGGTGCTATGGACGAAGCTGCACAATACAGTTCGCTCTCTATGCAAGAAGACGGCACCATCGCTGTGCTGATGGAGGCTTATCCTTATGCTATTCGTCATAAAGATCAAGTATCTTCTTCTTACGGTCGCCACTGGGGCGACTGGGTGATGGCTCAATACTACATCAACCTTCGTGTTGGCGACATCGTTGATGGCGCAGAACAACCTGACCCTGTGAAGATTGATGCTCCTGTGATTTCTCCAAATTCTTCAACTTACGATTCTTACGAAACAGCAGATCGTCCAACAATCACTATTTCACATCAAAACTATGTGAACTATCCCGACATCTACGATGTGGAAACTGCCAAGGTGAACACCCTCTACGACTTTGAATTCTTCAATGCCGAAGGTGTGCTCCAGAAGCAAGTGAATCTTAAAAGCTTCCAAACTGAGTCAGCATCATTCACTTGGAAGGAAGTGTATGAAGCTATGGACTACACCACCGACCCTGCTTATCAGAAGAAGGGCTGGTATTTGCGCGTGAGTGCTTACTGCGTGTCGGAAGCCAATTCAGCTGTGGTTTCGAACAAAGATGTTAAAATCTACACTTTCGCCAACCCTGTAAGAAACATCAAGGTGATTGGTTTGCCAACCAGTGGCGCATCAAAAACCGAACTTTCTACACAAGGCAATACCGTGGGTTCTGACGTATGGTTGACCGTGGGCGTTGGTCAAGAAGTGAGAATCAATGCTCCTGCACTCTATCCATTCACATTTAAGGGATTCTACTATAAGTATAAGATGAATGGAACAGACAACGATCAAGTGGAATTGAGACAAAAACTCGATTACAATGAGGTGTCAGGTATGCAGCACCAAATCACTTTCACAGTTCCTTCTGTTGCAGATTTGGTTAACAACCACAACGACGTGGATGGTGTTGGTCTTGTGATTTATGCTGTTTACGATGTGGAGGCTGGTTTCTCAACCCGTGTCAACACTCAATACAACAATGGCTTGGTTGGTGGCAAATATGAAAGCCATCACTCATACTGGACTCCAAACACAGATACTGAGCATGTGGGAAGAATTCAGGGCGCTGTAGGTGGCACTCAGCACGCAAAAGACCTCGTGATTCCTGCTGCTGCAAACCAAAACAATACGCACATTGGTGGTACAGGTAATGCCGCTAACGGTGGCTTGACCTACCCACAAGCCCTCAACTACGGTCTTGACGCATTCGTTACTTTGGTTCCTGACTCACGTGCAGCCAAGTATCTCAATGCAATTATCCGTGTGAAGAAGTGTGAAGTGGTGGGTGGTGACGATGTCTATCTGCCAAACTACTATGTGGTGAATGGTGCAAACCAAGCTCTTTATGGCAATATCACTTCTGCATTTAACGGTTGCTTAGGCGTGGTGAACTGGTATACTTACAGCGGTGGCGAATTCTATCCAAAGGCTGTGGGTATGAAGAGCTACAAAGTGGGCTCTAAGCCTAAGGCAACATCTGCTCGCAGAAGCATTGTAGAAGGTGGCGCTAATGGTGCATGGTATAAGGTGGAATCTGACATCTCCTTCGCTGTCTGCGAGATGGCAGAGACCTTCGACGGCGACGTGACTGTGGAAATCTACTTGGTGAACGGCGACGTGACTTCGGTTAACGATCTCAGCAGCCCTAACTACTACATCACCAAGGTGAGCCACACCATCGTTAAGGACCCATCAATCTCTACCGGTGTGGAAGATGTTGACGCTGAAAAGACCGTGGCAGGCGTGGTTTACTACAACCTGCTCGGCGTGCCATCTGACCGTCCATTCGAAGGTGTGAACGTGGTAGTGACCACTTACACCGACGGCACTAAGTCATCAATGAAGATTGTAAAGTAACTATAGCATTTTGTTAATTGTTAAATGCTGCGAGTAGCCCAGTGATGAGCGAAACCAGCGATAATATTTAGAATGTTTTCCTGTGTGGGCTTGGATTTTTTATAAATCCAAGCCCCTTTTTTATGCTCACACAAATCCCACTGTTTTTTTATGCTCACACAGATTCAACAGATTCAACAAAAAAATGCAGGATTCGTGTTTTTTTTCTGCCACAAATTAGCACAGATTTTCACAAATTAAATTTTCGTTGAATCTCGTTGAATCTGTGTGAGCCTATGGAGTGGGGCGGAGCGAAATATTTTGTGAGATTTGTGGGATTTTGGGGGAATTATTTTTTGCTGCGGGCAATTTGGCGTAACTTTGTAGGTTAGAGCTGGATTGTGGCATTTTTTGGATTATGGCACGATTTTTGCACTACTTGATATTTTAAGATTATAATATTTCAAAATAAAATTTGATGACTGAAAACAAAGAATTGATACAAGCCATTATTGAGGGCGCGCAGGAAAAGAAGGCGCACCAAATCGTACATGTGGATATGAGCGAAATTGAAAGTGCCTCTACTGGCGACTTCGTGATTTGCACCGGCAACAGCACACAGCATGTGGATGCCGTGGCCGACAGCATTCGTGAATACGTGGAAGAGAAACTCGGCACTCGCCCATACAACTACGACGGTTACCAAAATTCGCAATGGATAGTGCTCGACTACGGCAACGTGTATGTGCACGTGTTCCTCCCCGAATTCCGCGAACGCTATCGCCTGGAGGAACTGTGGGCAGATGCCGTGGTGACCGAAATTGAAGATATTTACTAATAAAGCGTACATCAGAGAACTAATAACAAGCAAATGAAATTATTTGGCAATAATAGCAAGGCTTCGGGTGGGGGATTGAAATTCAACATCTACTGGCTGTATGCGCTCATTTTCATGGTGCTCATCGGCATCTATTACACAGGGGAAAGCACCTCGGTGAAGGAGATGCCATGGACCGACTTTGAGGGGTGGGTGCAGAAAAAGGCGGTGAGCCACATCGTGGTACATGCCAATCAGGGCGATGCCGAGGCTGAAATCACCGATGCCTACGCCAAGCAGGTGATGGGCAAGGACTATCAGCCTGTGCCTGGCGCTAAGGCAGTGATCACCACCACCATTCCGAGTGCCGATAAATTTGAGGACCGTGTGGACGAATGGCGCAAGTCGGGCGTGTTTAACGGTAAAGTGGAATACGACCGCCACAGCACATTCTCCAACATATTCTGGTCGTTCGGACCGCTCCTGTTGCTGGTGGTGTTCTGGATATTCATGATGCGCCGTATGGGCGGCGGTGGAGGTGGAGGCATCTTCAACGTGGGCAAATCGCGCGCAAAACTCCACAACAAAGACAAGGACAAGGACGTGACCTTTGCCGATGTGGCTGGCATGGAGCGTGAGAAGAAAGAGGTGAGCGAAGTGGTGGAATTTCTGAAAAACCCTAAACGCTACACCGACCTGGGCGGCACCATTCCAAAGGGCGTGCTGCTCGTGGGCCCTCCAGGCACCGGTAAAACGCTGCTGGCAAAGGCAGTGGCTGGCGAGGCGAATGTGCCGTTCTTCTCGATGTCGGGCAGCGACTTTGTGGAAATGTTTGTGGGCGTGGGCGCATCGCGTGTGCGCGACCTGTTCCAGCAGGCAAAGGAGAAGTCGCCTTGCATCATCTTCATTGACGAAATCGACGCCATAGGCCGTGCGCGAAGCACCAAAAACGAATTTTCACGCAACGATGAGCGCGAAAACACGCTCAACCAGTTGCTCACCGAAATGGACGGTTTCGGCAACAACAGCGGCATCATTGTGCTGGCTGCCACCCACATTGGATGCCATGAGGAGTGCT
>OQVZ01000047.1_pt1 | contig 36096 bp, 36 predicted proteins | sample 1691571 | NCBI WGS metagenome assembly OQVZ01 (sample SAMN03418261, study PRJEB22391) | human gut metagenome | biome: human-gut; feature: organic feature; material: feces | host: Homo sapiens | place: Tanzania | collected 2013-01
ACTTAATGTTATGATAACAAGCCCATCGAGCAGTTTCTTCATCTTCAAATTTGCCATCTTTATAAAGTAAAGAATAAGTTAAAACAGGGAAAGTAAACATATTTTCACTGCGAATATCACTTACTACATCCATAAATAAACGCTGACACTTCATAATTTCTTCAATTTGGTCAATAGCGAAAGACCCATCTGGGAATTCCAAACCACCAAACAAAGATTCAAGATAAGGACGGTCAAAAATACTTACATTTGTAAAAGCGCACTGGTCAATTCTAAGGAACGGCTGATTTAATCTGTAAACAAATTTCTGAAAATATTGTCTTAAATAAGTATCTGGGTCTTTAAAATAATGCCCGTTTTTTATATCCATTTTCCAGAAATAATAAGCCCAAATAATTACATTTGGGAGGCCAACGGCCCGAGATTGACGGTTACTGAGGAACGAAACAAACTCAATAACATCATCAAAATATGTGTCCAAATGTTTAGGAGGCTGATTATTATATCCTCCAAGGAAAAACAATCCTTCTCTTGCTAAACGAGTTAAATCATTTGCCCAACAATAGGGAAAATAACTTGCCGTAGCAGAATCGTTAAGATAAAAACCCTTGCTAAATTCCTATTCTAACCAAGCTTTAGCAGTGCGCAGTCCCCATTTTTTCTTAATTTCAAGGAAAATTTTATTTAAACCAAAAAGCTTATCTTCACTCTTCCCCTTTTCAGTCATAAAAGAACGAATATCTCTATGACTAGCATTTGCATTGGGGTCGATAGTAGCATCTGCCATTGTGCTTTGATTTACGAATTTATCTAAGAATTCTGAAAAATCTAACTAGCTAGAATGAACCCCATTAATATATTCGAAATCTTCACCATATTTCTTTTTTAAATCTTCAAGACATCTTTCAAAATCTTTTGTTAAACGAAGTGAAATGTCCATATAAAATTTTCCTCCTTTTTAATTATTATTAATCCATTGATTTGCTTCATTGAAAGCCATAATTTCTCCATCAACTTCAAGTAATGGAGCAGAAGCAAAACCCTTTTTAATCATTTCCTTTACATCGAAATCAGTTCTGGCTTCAAATTCAATTCCCTTTTGCTTAAGTTTCTTTTCCAAAACAATACAACGAGGGCAATTAGTGGTATACAAAACAACCATAACATCAATCTCCTTTTGTCCTTTTATGTAACATCTAAATTACCATCAGATAATTTAACTAACTAATTATATAATTTCATACAACCCCAAGTATCTGCATCTGCACTATGAGCATTTTCTAAAGTATAGCCAAAATGTTCAAGCAAAGTCCCTAATTTATAATTAGCTACCTCTGCTTTTGGAATTAAACGTTTTGCATTTTCTAAGGTACAACAAACAGCATGATTTGGAATTGGAATGTGATATCTTTTCAATTCTGGATAAATTACTTTGTTAGCATCATATTTGGCATTGTGAAAAATCCAAACACTATCTGTCATATAATCTTTTATTTCTTCCCACACCTCATCAAACGTGGGACAATTTTTTATAGTATCATAAGTAATACCGTTTACTTTAGATGCTCCACTTTCAATTTGGGTCTACGGATTTACTAATATATATTTATCAGCAATTTTTTTACCGTTTTCATACACTAAAATTGCAATGCTAACAATTCTGTTTTCTTTAAATCCAGTAGTTTCAGTATCTCCTATAACAAGCTTATTATAATTAGGGAGAGCCATAATTACTCTCCCTCTACAGCTTTATTAGATTTCAAAGCATTTGCTCTTGCTGCTTCAATAGTATTGTTTTCATCCTTAATAGACAAAATTTTCTTCATCTTATTAAAAGCTTCTAAAATATATTTCAAAGAACCAGATAAACACACTCCCAAAGTTGCCACTGTTGAAATAACAGTACTATATTCAGCAGGGATAGGAAGATTGTTTTTGTTTGCCCAAGGAATAATTAAAGAGGTAGAAAGTACAAGTAACATTGTACCACCAGCAAAAGCTAAAATTTTATAAAGGCTATTTATTAATCTTTGTTTTTCAAAAGTTTCTCCTGCAATTTTAATATTATAATATAAAGAGAAACTAACATTAGAAAGATATGCCATGCCAAAAATAGAAAATCCCACCAAAGCTGCCAAAAGATTTTCTAAGGCTAATTTCCAAAAATCCTACATAACTTTCTCCTTTAAATTTTAATTACCAGAACTTCCAAATCCACCCGCGCCACGCTCAGTATCGGGAAGTTCTTCTACTTGTTCAAAAGTAGTGGGAAGCACAGGAAGAATCATAGCTTGAGCAATCCTATCTCCGTGTCTAATAATTTGTGTTTCAGTACTATCATTATGAAGAGCAACAATCCACTCGCCACGATAATCTGCATCAATTACTCCAACGCAATTTGCAGGACGCAAACCTTGCTTTGTAGCCAAACCACTACGAGCAAAGATAGCACCCCAATATCCAACAGGAATTGCAGTTGCAATACCAGTCTTTACTTTTACCGTTTCGTGAGGACGAACCTTGATTCCTGCAACATCTTTTTGAACATCCCAACTATAATAAATATCATCAGGACAATCAGCATAAAGGTCAAAGCAAGCATCAGTCTCGTGCGCCTTAACAGGCATCTTAGCTGTCTTAGACAGCAATTTAATCTTTACATCCATATTTGTCAATCCTTTTTTGTTTAATTTTAATTTGTTTCTGTTTTATTATATAATATATAAAAATGGTGGAAAGTTACCCTTCCACCATAGAATTTTTAAAACGCTTTAAATTGTGTAGGGCTTTTGTAATTTCAGAATATTTATAGCAAAACTGTCTCTTTAACAAAAAATCGTTTTCCTGTCCAAGATATTTGGTCTTTGTTCTGCCCTTTAACACTTTGGGGAGTTTATCCATCCAAAGCATTGCTTCTTTTTTATCATTCCAAAAATCTACACATTCTACATTTCCTTTAATTAAAATTTTATCAATAAGCTCTTTATAAAGATTAAGATATTCGTGAACAGTATTATAATACTGCATAATTAATTCTCTGTATACTTCAGGACACTTTGCTAAAAAATCATCAAATCTATCTTCATGAATAGCATTAATAACTGCATTAGGAGATATATTTTTAGATAATGCTTTATGCATTAAGACATAATCTGATGTTTTAATTTTGCATCTAAAATGATTTTTATATCCATCAACCATATCAACTACCCAACCTTCTTTTTCAGAAGAAAGATAATTATCGGTATCGGCTAAAACACTAAACAAAGTAGCATTATAATACCATTGAGTCATTTTAGAATCATATTCCTCAGCCATATCCTTAAGAATATCAAAAGAAACTTCCTTGCCATCCTTAACATCCCTTGCCGCAAGTAAATACAATCCTTCTTGAGATTCATCGTATTTAACAACAATAGGATTTTTGGGAGAAATATATTCAAAAATAAAAGTGTAATCAGGATAATCCTTAATTAATTCTTTTTGTCCATCAGATAAAAGCTTATAACCCGCCGCAAGTCTCCAAGATTCTACTGGGTCTAATGCCTGAGAACCAGAACCTAAAATTCTGTCTTCCTCTGCAATATATCTATATTGCTGATAAGAACCATCAAGCTTATTAGTAATAAAGACTGCATGAGCAAAATTATATTTAGACCTAATATTTTTAGGAGACCAATCGCCCTCATCCTCGCCATAGTTCTTAAACTTTGCCAAAGATGCAAGAGCAATTTCATCATTCTTTATATCAAAGACACAAGAACGACATTCCCTATAAAGACCATCATATAATTCAAAAAAAGAATTTAAATCATAATCATCAGACAATTCAATAAAACCCTTATACTTAAAAAGTACATAATGGTCATAACAAGTAATCTGAAGAGGGTCAAAAATCTTACTCAATTTTTCATTAAGCTTAGGAGTAATATTTCCCCACACTTCAAAAACTCTATCGAGCCAATCATTAAAATTGTAATTTTCAGGACAAGGTTCGTTGTTAAGGAGAGTATAAGATTGAATATACTTTCTTTTAACAGTCATAACATATTCATAAAGAGGGTGCCAAAGAAACTCCTTCTTAAAATGAAAATTCATCTTAAACTCTCCTTTACTAATTTTTATCTTCTGAATTATTTTTCAAAAGTCCCGCTTGCAATTTTATCGCATTCGTTAAATAAAAAAAGCTTATCAAGGTTTTCTTTCCCCATAATCTTTTCCCATTTAGCTTTAGATTTTTCGGTTTCAAGAAAGAATGGAAGCATATGGAAATTAACATAAAACAGACATTTTAAAATATCATCCATGTTAGTAAATCCAATACAATCAAGATTTGCTAAAAGGTCATATGTTCCTACATTATGATGACTATAATATCTATAATCTCCAGAACCATCTTCCTTGGGCTGACCAGTAGTTAACTTACCTAAATCATGAATCTGTGCGGCTCTATAAAGAATCTTGTCATCAGTTCTTTTAGCAACTTCTTCTGCGCAAATTCTACAATGTTCATCTAAAGTGTACTTATGATGACAAGTTTTCTGGTCAAACCCCTTCATCAAACTCATAATATAATCATCATCAGTAGTCCAATTAGACTGAGGTACAATTACTTCAAACTGATTAAAATTCCAACCAATTAAATTGATTGTATCAAAACCTTCTTCATAAAAAGGAATTTCAAACTTGCCAATCTGTCTGTCAATAACTTCTTCGGGAACTGTACGAGTTCTCGCTTTATTCTGTCTTTTACAAACAGCAATGGGAGTAGTCATAACATAAGCTACTTTAGTAACATTCTCCTTGTTACGAACAATATCCAACAAGCTCTTACGAGATTTAACATTAATATTAGTTGCATCAACAATGATATTCATCTTGTCAACGCAATTATTAATACGGCGACGAACTTCTTTAAAGACCTCATCATTATGAGTCTGGTCATTTACATCTCCAAAAACAGTTTCACGAATTTCATCCGATGAAACAATCATTGTAGGCTGACCCATTTTAGTCAACATATTTTTAAGATTTTGAGCAAGAGTAGATTTGCCACTTGCAACAACTCCAATCATCATCATAAAATTCGTGTGTTCCATTTTTATCCTCCTTATTCCATCTTAGATAGAATACTATCAATCTTCTCGTTGAATTCTTTGATTCGTTTTTCTTCCTCAGTATCAGGTCTTGTTTGTCCCTCAACAGGAATTAAATCTCCTGCCCAAAATAGCCATTTTGGTTTAGTTTCATCTTCTACAAATTGAACAAAACTATTATAATCAACAGTCTGTCTTTCTTTTTTCAAAGGGTCAAACTCAACTGTAAAAACATCATTTTTATGTTCAGTAACCCAATTTCTATAATCTTCTCTCATTCGTTTCCAATCTGGATAGGAAATAATTCGATTATAATCTAAAGTTACTTTTTCACCCTCCCATGCAGTAATGGGATTGGTGGTAAAACTATCCATTCTTTTAACAAAAGTAATAGCGCTTTCTTTTGTTAAACCTTTTTTAGTGAGCTTCTTTACAGCCGCTCTACGTTCTTCTCGATTCATAGTTACTCCTTTGAATCATCCATATAATAACATAATCAAATGAAGTTGTCAAGAGGATAATAAAAATTATTCCTCTTGTACTTCATCTTTTTCTTTCCAATCTTTTAGTTGCCTAATTAAAGCTCTACGTTCTTCATTTTCTTTTCTATAAAGCACATTATACTATTCTCTAAGCTATCTGTATTCCTATTTTAAAAATTCAGGTAGGAATGTTCTTTTTGTTGAAACAAAATTTGTATCAATAGAGCGTCGTAAAGCTTTAGTTTGAGCTACAAGCACACACAATTTCTTAGCTCTGGTTAATAAAGTGTAAATCTGTTGCTGACAAAGCATCATCGGAGGAGTACTATAATCTATTACTCCAATAATTACAGGACAACCAGAACCTTGATATTTATGAGTAGTACAGGCATATCCTAAAATTAAATGCTCCTTAACTTCTTTGTGTTTTAAAATAATAGGGGCATTTCCTAAATCGAAATCAACGATGGCATTTTCATAATCAATACTTGTAACTACACCAGTCCACCCATTATACATAGCTGTTTGTGCTCCACTTGTATCAAAAACTTTATAATTGTTTTTAATACACATTACTTTATCACCTTCTTGAATCCAAAAAGACCTGTCATTTCCAGAAGCATCTTTCATCTTTTGAACATAAATTCTTGGACGAGATTCATTCAAATCAACAGGATTAATTAATTTTTGAATATCAAGATTTAAATTGTGAACACAAGCATCTCCACGTTCTTTCACAGGAGAAATAATTTGAATTTTTTCAATATCCCCATTTACAAGAGGGCTATTAAAATATTTTTCAAAATAAGCAATGGTATCTTTTCTATCATCATCTTTTTCATTTCTAATATCAAGTACCATATCTTTCAGTTCTCCGCGAATTTCAACACCTTCATAATCAGTATCTTGATATAATTGAATACCATTTCTTACATTATAAGCGGTAGTTAAAATACCAGAAGCCTTTGCTTGTCTATGTACTTCTTTAAGTTCAACAGTAGGAATTTCTTTGCTATTAATCATATCCGCAGCTAAATTAAGAGAACCAATAGATTCAAGCTGTCCCATATCACCAAGCATTAAAAGTTTACTACCTGTGGGAATTGCTCTAATTAAATCGAGAAAAATTTCTCCACCCACCATACTAACTTCGTCTAAAATAATAATATCATAAGGTAATGGATTATCTTCTCCATAAGAAAAACCACAACCACCAGTATATCCAAGAAGTCTGTGAATAGTAAAACCTTCTTTACCAGTAACTTCTTGTAATCTTGCCGCCGCTTTACCACTTAAAGCACATTGAGCAAAAGTATATTCATCAAGTACAGATAAAATACCTGTAACTAATGAACTTTTACCAGAACCAGCTAAACCAGAAATTACGCAAACTTGTTTTTCAATTCCCAGCTTAATTCCATCTATTTGTTCTTGAGTAAACTGAAAACCTTGTTTCTCTTCTGCTCTTTTTATTTTTTCTTCAAAATCATTAGCAACAAAATAATTATTACCTTGAAGTAATCTTTTAAGATGATAAGCAATATCTTTTTCAAGATTCCAAAAGCTCATTAAATAAACTCTTCGACCTGATTTAGTATCGCCCTCTTCAACACGAATTAACTCCTCATCTTGAAGTTCTTTAATAGCTTTACCAACATTGTTTACAAGATTACCATCTTCATCTTCTACTATTAAACTTTGTTTTCCGCCAAGGTCTTCATATAATGACCCCATTAATTCGCCAGCGGACACCCAAGAATGACCTTCTTCTCCTTGAGCATCAAGATACCATAAGATATAAGATTTAATTCTCTTTATGTCATAAGTTTTATAACCTGACCTTAAAGCCACTTTATCCGCAGTAAAAAATCCTACTCCTTTAATATCTTTTACTAACTGGTAAGGATTATTTTTTACAATATCAATTACCTTTTGTGGAGCTTTATATTTTTCAATTAATTTAGAAATAAAGTTTGGAGAAAAACCAACCTTATCAAGCTCTAAATATACAGTAGACATATCTTTACTGGCTTCAAAACGCTCAATAATACAGTTAGAAATATAATCTCCAATACCTTTAGCTTTCTTTAAAGTTTCTATATCATGGTCTGCAATAGCTTGTAATGGGTCATCGCAGACAGCAAACAACTCATCCATTTGACCTTCTGATAAAAAAGTTCTTAAAAAGGCTCTTTGATTCTTCTGATTAGAAAAATCAATATCTTTATTATAATAAACTAATTGATACTGAACACCATATTTAGGATGTTCAACTTCTTTACCTAACAATACATAGGCAGAATTGGGGTCAATTCCATCAGTATATTCCCCTGTAAAAGTAACTTCACCATAAACACTCATGGTAGGATTTCCTTGTTCTACTTCAAGAATATTCCAAGAAACTATTCCCCAATTTTTACCGTCTGACCCAATTCCAGCACTCGGATAGAGGGTCTTAGAATGAGACGCTTTTATCTTTATGAATTTTTCTTCGGTATCAACACTCATCGTCAACCCTCTCTGCATCTATTCTGTCAGAAATCATTTCAAGGTCTCCATTATCATCAATACCTTTAATTAACTGAACAGAATGTTTATATAAACTATCTTTATACTGCCTTGGAATAAAGTTTTCCCCTCTTCTAAAACCAGTAACAAGAAGTTTAGTTCCACGCTGGAACCAAGATTTCTCAAGAACAGTTTTTGTTCCATCTTCATTTATTTGAGAAATCTGCCTGTTATAAAAATTAAATTGACCTTTATAAAATTTTATATCACAAACTCCATCAGGAGTTAATAATGTAACTGTATTTCTATTGGTATCTTTATCAAGAACAGTACCACAAATTCTTCTAAGAACAAAACGAGCTTTTTCTTGGTCATGCCAATAATATTTATAAGCTACTTCTGGTTCTTCTGGCTGTTCTTCAAAAGGTATTATACTATATTTCTCCTTGTTTATATGAGCAAGTTCGTGTTCATGATAATACATACAAAGAGAATCCATTTCCCATTTAGAAAGGCTTCCAGAAGCTTTTTCATCCCATACAGCTTTAAATTTTGCTTCATTTACAGCCACAAGCATTTTAGGGTCGCTTAAAATATCGTCTTTAAAATCTACCATGAGCTTGTTAAAAACTCGGTCTAAACTACCTCTTTTAACAACTCTTTGTCCCTCGTCGCTCCAGTCGTAATCTTTTTTATCAACCATGTCATTAAGGAAATATTTTTCAAAGAATGGCCATGCAAATTTATTTTCAAGGATATAATAAGCTGTACTTGCACTTTTACCTATTTGTTTATAAAAGAATTTTTTCTGGAAAACATAATTTCTAAATCTATATAATCTTAATTCAAACTTTTTTTGATTTTCAGTTAATAAATCAAGATTCGCCAAATCTTCAATGTTAGAAATATTAAGCGACTTAACAGGACTTGAGATAAATCTAATAAAGTCTTCCATAATTGCTCTTCTATCTTTTTTCTCAAGATTATCAAAACACCGAGCTTTGATAAGAGAAATCATTGCCGTATCACCAAATTTATTTTCTTTAGATTCAGATTTGTATTTCTGCATCTTCTCGTAAAAATCCCACATCGAAGAATAAGTTTGATTATCAATAATAGCTTTTGCAATAGAAGTTCCAATACCTTGAATTGGTTTTAAACCATAAACAATTTCATTTTTCTCAACGTCAGGATGGAAACCAAATCTAACACGATTTACATCAGGTAATGCTACAGTAACACCTTCTTTTTTGATATTACCAATAGCTTTACTAATTTTACCATAGTTGGTATTTCCATCTTCACCGCCAGAATCAGAAATCAAATTAGCAGTATTCCAATAAATAACAGGATAATGATAAGCAAGATTGGCTTCTTGCAGACCAACGATTGAATAGGCTAATGTATGAGCACTATTAAACCCATAACCGCGATTCATACTAATGAGAACATCCCATACATAATGACACAGTTTAGAAGAAAGATGTTTTTCTTCTATATTTTTATAAAATTCTTGTTGTAATTCAACATAAGCTTTAGGGTTCTTTTTAGCAATACTTTTTCTAAGCTTATCAGCCCACAGCAAATCAAAGCCACCAATCTCAGGGTCTTGAACTGCCATCATAAAATCTTCTTGGTTAGGTAATAAACCATAGCTCTTCTTGGCATATTTACAAACAACTTCTTGCTCATGCTTAGTCAAACCATAATCATCCATCTCTTTATACCAAAGAGTGATATCTTTCTTATAACGACCAAAACGTTCAAGAGGGGTTTCTGCCCGTGGAGAAGGAGCCATAAGTCTCATTACCGAATTTAAAGCAGATAAGTCTACTAAACTTTCAGGTTTACCTATTGCAACAGCTTGATATCCAGTTTGTTTTTCCATTTGAAAGAATGACATAACTTTATGCTCATTAAGCATTTTCCAAATTTCTGGATTATCTCTTTCTATCCTGTAAACACCTAAATATTTTTCATAAGTAGACTTTAAATCACCTTGCCATTCAAGCCTACCGTCTTCCATAAGAAGATTCATACAAACATGTTCTTTTTGAAGAGCATCAATAGAAAGCAAATCCCATTTAATAAGAGATACTTTTTCATCAGCGTGTAGGTCAAACTGAGTGATAATATCTCCACTCGTTGTCTTCATTAAAGCAGCATGGTCTACAACATCTGTTGCTGAAAGAACTACACCACCAGCATGAGAACCAACTCCACTTACTAAACCTTCAATATTTTGAGCAACTTCCCAAACATCAGGATACTCATTAGTCATTAAGTTAACAAATTCTTTGTCAGGACGTAAATTGTTTTCTTCATCACCATAAAAACATTGTTTTAAAGTAAACTGAATACCACGTTCTTGGCCAATATGTGAACTTAACATCTGTCCAATTTCAGGTGGATAACTTAAACCACGACAAGCAGTTTGAATTGCAACTTTAGCTTTCATCGTAGAAAGTGTTTGAACCTTCATAACACGACGATTTCCTGCTCTCTGGTCATCGCCACAATACTTACGTTGAAGATAGTGAATAACATCATCACGATAAGCATTCTCAAAATCCACGTCAATATCTAATGGGCTAACACGTTTAGGATTAAGAAAGCGCCAGTGATAACAAGGAACATCTTCTCTCAGAGGATTAACCTGAGTAATTCCTAAAATATACAAAAGAATAAATCCTAAACCTGAACCACGAGAAGGACCAACTAAAGAACCGCAAGCCCAACACGCATTTACCAAGTCACGAGTCTGTAACAAATAAGCTGACCAATGAGCATTATTAGCTTCTGAACTTGCTTTAATAGACTCAAGACATGTTTGAATTGCATCATAAGTTTCTTTATTTGCTAATTCATCAGAATCTTTTTCAAGACGCTTAACAATTTCTCTAACAAGGTGTCTGTCAGCATTGTAATCTGAATTAAAAAACCACTCTAACATAGGAATATCTTTAAAATATTTTTTAGATAAACCCAAATCAGGTTCAGTTAAATCATCTGGCTCATAAGGAATTTCCAAATTAGCGAATAAGGTATATTCTTGAACCATGTTATAAATCAACATGGTATTATCTAAACCTTTTTGTACAACTTCTGGAGTCAAGAATTCATCCATGTAAGAATGAATTTCTTCTTCTGACATCATATAAGTTGTAGCATAAAACTCTCCAACTTCGCGTTCTTTACCACTATCTTCATTAGATTTAAGAAAAGCTTCATGTACTTTTCTATCTTCTTTTTTGGGATAATGACTGTCGGTAGTAATAATATATGGAATATCAAGTTCAGCAGACAGTCCCACTAAAGCCTGATTTACAATAATTTGTTCTTCACTCTTTGATGGCTGTAATTCCAAAAAGAAATTACCATGCCCAAAACATTTATCGAGTCTTTTTAACCATTTCTTAACGCCCGTATAATCAGGTTGTAAAGGATTTTGTTTATAAGAATCTAAAATTAATTTTGGACAACGACCACCAAGGCAAGCAGTTGAACCAATAATATGACCTCTATCAGATTCAACTACTTCAAACAAATCTTCATAATAAGTTGGAGTACGAATATTAACATAAGTAAAGGAATTATCAATCCATGCTCTTGTACTTAATTCTCTTATTTGCTTATGTCCAATAGCATCTTTAGCCAACAAAATGAAGTGATAAAAAATATATTCTTTATCTTCTTCAATGCTTTTTCGATTGCAAAGATAAATTTCATTACCTAAAATAAGTTTATAATCTTTCCACTTATCAGGATTTTTCTTTCGCAAATCGTCTATTTGAGTTAATGCTTCAACGTGTGCGGCAATACAGTCATGGTCTGTAATAGCAACACCTTTATGACCAAGCTCCTAAGTATATGTGAGAAGACCCTTGACAGTGTTAGTGCTGTCAAGGAAACCTCTCGTATTGGAGCCTATGTCTGTGTGATTATGTACACCTACAAACACGGCATTACTCTCCTTTATATTTTTGTCTTATTATATCATGTTACTTTTAATTTGTCAACCTTAAAAATCCAAATCTTCTAAATCCTTATCTAACATTACTCTTTTCTTCTTAGGCTTTTCAATTTCACCCCAATCAAAATCTGTAGTAGATTTTGCATTTAAGGATGTCGTTTTGGAATTAAGAATAGCGTCAGATTTGGTCTTACTTTTTAAATCAGGAGCCTCATTTGTTTTATCCTCCATAACATCATAATATAGAATTTTAACTTCTGGATAAATCTTATCTTCCCAAGACTCTAACTGGAACTGGCAAATTAAATTCATTACCAAATTCTTTTTGTTAGCGCCAAAGGTGTGTCTATCCTTAAGAGTCATCATATCAAATTCTGTAGCGGGACAATACTTTTTAATATAAGTAATACCGTTATGCTGGAATCTAATAAAACTCTTAGTTTTGCCATAGCCATTAATTTGACTGGCATTTATATGAAGATTTATAATTGCAAAAGTAGGAGTAGGAACAGTATTACCCCACACTTCATAATTTTCAGCTACTTCTTTTACAAATCTTACTTGCATTTCATTGGCAGGAATTTCCCAATCAACTGGATAAATAGTTTTAAGTTGGTCAAGAGGAAGCATTTCGTTACACTTTTCAATTACCTCCTCAACATTTTTCTTTTTAAGAAATACACCAGCAGCATTTTCATGTCCAGCACAACTTATAAGTCCAGTTTGCTCTAAAAACTCTTTCAAGTTTTTAAGGTTTCCTTTATCATATCCGCGACAGGAACCACCGAATTCTGAGGTGCTTCTTTCTTTAAGGAGCACCACTGGACGCAAATATTTCGAAGCAATCTTATTAGCTACTAATCCAGTAACAGATTTTTTATCAACTATGTCGGTACAATCGACAAATAAAATAGTATTTTTATCTAGTCCCTGTTTGTCAATTTTATCAACAATTTGCTCCATAAATTTACGAACGGCTGTATCTTGACGAGACTTTACATTATTAGCTACTCTCGCCATCTCCCACTGAAGAGTATGTTCTTCTGGAAGAGGTTTCGGGTCGGTAGTTTTTTTTCTTCTCGGTTGATAAATAACAGTTTCTTGTTCCCCAACCATAGCTCTAAATAAATCTCTTTGCTCTTTTTCTGTGCCATAACGTACTACACCATTAATTCTTGGAGCAAGTACCCAACCGACATTTGTAATAGTTCTACCAAAGTGAATTTCATCAGCCATTCTTTCTTGAAGTTCATTAAGAAAATCATTCTTTTGATTTTCAACCTTCAAACCTTCAAGTACATACCATCTTGTTTCTAAATCTCTTAAATCCATACTATCTGCAATAATACCAAGAGAAACTAAATCAAGATATTCATCAAGCCAACTATCACTACAGTGATACTTTTCACAATAAGCTTCACCAAATTTACGAACTACACCAACACCAGACAAAGTAGGATTAGGATAATGTCCATCAGTATCATTTACAGCTACACAATAGTTAACATAGCTATCCTCTTTAATTCTGTCAGACTCTTTTTCTTTAATTTCATCCGCTTCGTTCTTTGAAATCCATTTACCTGTGTTAGTATCTAAATATTCAATTTCAACTAAATGATGGTCTAACACAATGATAGGACAATTGTAATTTTTAACAATTTGAATTGCATCTTTGCAAATCATTGAAGCATCTGGAATAATAATTAAACCGATTTCATCTTTTGAATATTCACTTAATGCTTTATAGGTTAATCCATGCTCTTTGTTAAAACTAAAAATATATTCTATCTTTGCCTCTGGATTGAAATGTTCAATGATTTTACTCATTAAAACACTACTTGTTAAACCATCTGTATCTGGGTCCACTTTAATTGCAATTTTCTTTTTAGTGTTAACATTATCATGGAAAATCTATACAGCTTTATCCATGTTTTTCATTTGAAAGGGGTCATTAACGACCTTGTTTTTTACAGGATGAAGAAAACTCTTTACATCCTAAATATCATAACTTCTTAAAATGGTTTCAAGAAAATCATATTCATCATCAAAGTTGTTCTAAAACTTTGTCTCCCATAGTAATTTTTCCATTAATTACCTCTTAAAAATATACTCGTAGAACTTTGCCTTTCCCCGTAAGAATAAACAGGTTTTGCTAATTTTATTAATTGATTGTAAACATCTTTTCCTTTATCAAGAGGTGAATCTTTGATATCTAACAATCCTTTGGTGTCCTTAATAAGAAAGACATTAAAGCTTAAAGCAAGTCTCTGAGCTAAAGTCCTTAATCGTTCATTATACCTTAAATAGTTGTCATATAACAATTTGTCAGCTTTATAAACTTCTTCATATTTATCATCAAAGTCTTTATCAAAACCTAAATAAACTGTATCTACTCCGAGTTTTTCTAAAGCCCTAATTTGCCAATCTGAAACATTAAAGCCACAAGTTGCCACTACGCAACTTTTACCTTTAAAATAAGTGTCTGCTTTTAAAACACTTTTTTCACCCTCAACTATAACTGCTTTCTTAAATTTTTTTATGTTTTCTTTATTCTCATAAAGACCATATAAATTCAATCCAAGAGGATGGTCAAATTCTTTGCCAGTCATAAATAGAGGCATATATTTTCTTTTAGAATCTTCTGGTTGTAAACTTCTTCGTCTAATACCAACCAAATGACCATCTATATTATAATGAGGAATAATTATATATTTTTGATATTCATACCACTCAATACCAAATTTTTCCATAGAAGAAATACTAATTCCTTCATCAATCCAACCTTTATAAAAAGTATTGCAATCAAAATAATTAAAAAGACATTTATAGTCATCATAAAACTTCGTAATTTTAGCTTCGTGAAATTGTTGTCTTCTTTCAATATCTTCTGATTGTTTTACCATTTCAGATAATTGCCCACGCAACTCTGGTGAAACGTCATTTCCAAAACCAATACGACTTCGAGATAATGATTTACCAACTTTTTTAGCAATATAAACAATTACCTTGCTGTAAAATTCTCCGTCTTTGGCATTGCGAATTCTTTTAATAAATTCAAAAAAATTCATTCGTCCACAATTTGTATAACAAAAAAAATCTTTGCTTTCAGTAAAGAAACATAGTTTATGACTATCTCCACCATGACAAATTGTTTTAAACCAAAGACACTTTTGCTGTGTTCTTCCATCTGTAGAAGTTGAATATAAAGGAGAACCATTTTCTTCCATAATGTTAATAACAACATCTTCTGTTACCAACTTCAACAGTTCATCTTTATCTATCATAGCCAACCTCTATTAATAATCTATTTCTTCTTCCTCTTTTGATGAAGCTTTCTTTTCTTCTTCGTCATCTTCATCATCTTCTACCATTCTAAATTTCCTGCTTTCAGGAGATTCTAAAAATGGGTCTTCTTCATTTTCAAGAGCTTCTTTAATTTTCTTTGTTACTTCTTCCGTATCTTCAAAAACATCAAAAGTCTCTTCTTCTTTGGCAGTTTGAGCAATATCAACTGCATCGTTAATCATTTGACTTCGTAAGAAATCTTTATTGTTAAAGAATTGAACCTTTTGGTCTTCTTCAACACGAGTAAATGTTTGAGGAATATCTAAAAGTTCATAGTCATAATCAGTACAAAACAAATCATGAACTCGCATTGTAGAATATTCAATATACAACCAAATTTTGACTTTGTTGTATTCTCCGCCACGATTTTTATAAACCGATAAACATCTATTAGGCTTATATTTTAAAAATTTACTTCTCAAAATTTTCTCTAAATATTTTTCTTCTTTCTTTGTAACCTCTGACAAAATTGCTCCATGGTCAGCTTTATCAATGATGGCTTTAGCACCACGAACAATTGTTTGGTCACGATTTTGTTCGTTTTTAAAATCTCCTGTAACCTGTGTCCAAGTATCAATACAAATATCGTATTTTCGAGTAAGGTCTTTTAATTTTAAACTCAAGTTTGCAAGAACTTGGTCTTCACGAATTTGCATCCTTGCTTTAGCATTAGCTTGGAATTCACTAATTAAATCAGTTGTTACATGTATATAGTCGAAGAAAACATGAGTTATTCCATGTTGAAGAACGTGTTGTTCAATAACATTCTCTAAAGTTCCGATATCATAGTCAGGTACATATTCAAGATAAATATGTCCATCTTCATGAAGAATTCTAATAGCTTCATCTACTCTTTCTTCTTCATCCCCAACATACTTACCAGTCATAATATGTTGCTGAGGAACATCTGCAATATAGGCCCATAAAATAGGCTCAATTTCTGTGATAAGCTCCATTTCTGTTCCAATATAAAGAGCAGCATTTTGAGTACCATTTGGATTTTTTACGAATTCTCCAACATTAGAATCCCAATATTTAGGAGTGAAAGAATGACAAAGATTAGCAATGGTAACTCTCGTTTTTCCCAAACCTGTCCGTGCAGAACAAACAGTAAATCTTCGTGGTTGCATACCTCTTGTTACGGTAGTCATATAATTACTTGCGTAAGATAAACCATAAGCAGGAGTTTTCTTCCATTCTTCTTTTTGCTTTCGAGCTTCATCACTACCAGCTTTAACACTATCACGCCCAACTTTAGGGCTGTATTCTTGAGTAATATTAGATACTTTTTGCCTAAAATAATTAAGTATATCATCAATAGTCATTTGACTAAATTGATATCTTTGTTCATCTGCAATTTCAGGGTCTTCTTCGTCAGGATTGTAAATTTCATCAACTTCGATACCTGACTTAAGATAAGCACGAAGAAGAGAAAACTTTTTCATCTCCTGATAATTAGTATTAAAGTTTTCTGGCGTAGCTAATTCTTTAGCCTTTTCAACATAAAGATTGCCATTATTCCTTGTATAAATATTATATAAAGACTGCAAATTGTTTTTTAAGTAGTCATCAATAATATATTGGTCAAGTTTTACTGCACCTTGAGAAAAAAGATTGTTTATCGCTACAAATAAAAGTTGATGGAAAGCTTCAACAAAATCTTTTTTATCGATTTTATTACTTGTTAATAAAGTTGGATTCTACAGTAAACAGCCAATAACTTCTTTAATTGCAGATTTGCTTTGATAATCTCTATAATCCGCCAAGTTAAACCTCCCATTCTTCGGGATGTTCAGCCATTATTTCTTGAACATCTCTTTGTAATTCTGATAAAAACATGTTATCTTTTTCCTTTTGCTTTTGCAAATCTTTTCTAAAATTATAATCTCCTATAAAATCTGTGTTTACTATTCCATCATCAATAATATCTTCAGCAGAAATTTCTTCCTTATGATTACGTTTATTACGTCTTTCCTCTTCTTCTTCCTGCTTTTTAATAATTTCAGAACGAGCTACATCTATTGCAACAGGCTGTTTTGTTAAAACATATTCAATTAATTCAGTTTTAGTCATCTTCATTTCTTTGTATTTTTGCCAAAAATCTCTGGACTCAGCAAAATAACGTACAACCATGAAGATGTCTGATTCTGTCTTTATGGGAGGAGCTGGATTATCAGCATACTCGTACATATAATATAAAGTATAAAGAATTTGAGAATTAGTCAAACCATATTTTTCTTTTATCTTTTTTATATAAGTGGTTACAAGAGAAGCATTAACCCACTCTCTCATACCCAAGTTATCCCAAAGATAATCTGTTAAAAGTCTGTAATCTTTGGCATCATGAGCGGGCTATTTACCGCAAACTGGACAATAATTTTTACCATTTACGGTGATAATCTCTTCAAAAGGGAACATTTTGCCACAAACACTACATTTTCTATTTTTCCTTGGTGCTATAATCCTCACTCCTTTCTTAAAATATTAAAACGGAAAATAAAGGGGAATAGTAATCAGTTTTACTATCCCCCAATAATTATTTATTCTACTGTAATATTGTTTTCAGTACAGTAATCCTTCAAATCATCGAGAATAAGCAAAAGCATATCCAATTGAGATTCATCGCAATCTTTTACACTCTTACCCTTTCCAAGATACTCTGCAATAATCTTCTTATATTCTGTACTACCAGTATTATGAATAGCCTTTACATAGCTACCGATTTCAGCAATAAGCTCATCAACGCTCTTCTTTTCATCTTCGGTAACTTCGTTATCCTTAAAGAGATTAACCTCATTATCAACAACTGTCGCACCATTAGCCTTTTGTTTATCAATAGCCTTTGCCATATCATCACGCAATGCTTCATAAGTAAATGGAATGCATTCAGACATATAAGGACTACGAGAACCAGCTTCAAGATGTTTGTTACCTCTCATAGTAAGCATGGAATGAACATTACCCTGTTCATCAGTTTCATAAGAAGCGTAACCAGTTACGTCAACAAGACGAGAAACAACAAGGAATCCACGGTCAGGTACAGTAGGAATAGTCTTATCATATTTCTCACCGTTTTCCTTAATCTGCTTAGTGGTGGCATGAGAAATACAAATCAAGGTATAACCAGCCTTAACAATCTCTTGGAAAAACTTATCATACTCACGAGACAAAGCACGATAGCCGCGCATCTTTTCAGTCTCATCAAGATAATCTACACCTTCCTTGTCTACGATATACTTTTCACAAAGGTCGTAGGCAATATCAATAGTATCAACAATTACCGTTTTAAAGATTGTTTCTCTATTTTCCTTTTCGGCCGCATCTGCATCTTTAAGCAACTGCTTTTTTACTTCAAGAGCTTCTTTCCAAGTGTTAATTGGCTGTGCAATAATGCCATCCAAGAAACCATAGCCCTTTTCGAAGCCAAGCAAAATAGGCTTGGGAAATTTACAAGCGTTTGTAGTTTTGCCACTTTTTCTCTCTCCATAAATGAGAAAACTCTTACCACTAAGGTCACGAGTGACCACATTAGGCTTAATGCTAAAAATATCAATACCCATTATTTAAATGTCTCCTTTTAAAATTTTTGAATTATTTTTAGTTGTCGATTAGAAATTAGAAAGGAATATCATCGTCATCATCAACAACAGGAGACATTTTTCCAGAACCCTTCTTACCAAAACCTGTAGGCGCAGAAGAACTACTACTGCCCTTGGAGCCCTGATATCCAGCTTCCTCAAGTTCCTTCAAACGACTTGCTCTCTCATTGAGCATAGCCTTACACATCTGAGGAGTGATAATCATATCTTCCTGCTCATCTTCATCATAAGCAATATCACCACCAGTAAGAACCATTTCAAGATAGCTCTTACCCTCAGTTACTCTCTGCTGACCAAAACCCTTGGTCTTAGGCTTTGCTTCACTCTTTTCATTTGGCTTCCAGCTAACATACATCTTAGCAGTAGCACCCTTAACATAACCATTGTCTTCAAGAGCATCCACAAAATCCTTGGGAATAATAATATTCTTAATATCAAGAGCGTTATGATAAAAATCCATACTAATAAGATTTAAACGCTTTCTACCAGTAGGCTTCTTATCATCTTCAGGGCCACGCTCTTCATCAGTAATACTCTTAATATATCCCTCAATATCAAGGTCACAAGCAAATTCCTCAAAATCATTAAAGAATTGCATAGAAGCAACAGTACCTTCGTGAAGCTGTTCATCAGAACCAACATAATCATTTGCACTAAGAGAACCAACAAGTCTCACCATAGTGGCGTTTTCCTTATCCTTAGTCATAGGAACTGCTTTCTTAACCCAATCAAGAACCTTTTCGTAGTTCTCACTGTCTGTACCATCAGCCTTCTTAGCCTTGATAAAAGACGTGAAAGAACGAGTCATTACACTTTCTTCACCGCATTGAATCTGCCCACGAATACGAATGTAATCAACACCATTCTTGTCCACACCCTACTTGGACTCAATATCAGCGAGATAACCCGCAAGAGTCACGCTATTTGTCAATCTACGAATCTGGTCAGTATTTTTTGTAGCCATTATTTTTGTACTCCTTTAATTTTGTCTTTTAATTTTTAATTTTCATTTTCATCATTGTTGTCATTGTCATCATCGTCAATAGACTTGTAATCATTACAAGCCTCAAACGTCAAAGTAACACCCAAATCTCTTCGAGCGTCCTCAAGAAAAGGCTTAAGCTTTGCATACGCCGAGCACTTTACCAAAAAACGACAATCTTCACACGCAAGATTATTAACCATTTTACTATCTCCTAATTATTCAAAAAATCAACCTACCTTGGTTGTGAATAAAATATAGCATAGTTTTTTCATCTTGTCAAGTACTTGGCAAAAATTTTTTAATCAGTTAGCCCATTATCATCGACACCAAAACGTTTTGTTGTTCCATGTTTTGCCATAACCCAGCAATTATTAAAGCTTCCTTTTTTAAGCATTATTTCAACAGAATCTCCTTCTCTTAATTCAAAAGGAGTTTGATTTTGAATTCTTGTAAATTCTGTTTCAGGCTCCCGTGGTAAAATAACATCCACAGTACCATCACTATTTACATTTGTCACCGTAGCACTTTCAATTCTCGGTGAGGTTCTTTTAATTTCTGCCGTAACGCACTAAAGTATTCTATTCAGCATTTCATCTGCATATTGGTCATAATTATTATTTTGGTTTATCATAAATCACCATCTTATTTTCTCTCCCTGACTTTCCTTCTCGGATGTATTAGTAGGTAAGTCAGAAGTGTTACAACAACTTAATGATATTTTACCATCTTTACTATTATAAGAAATAGAAGTAATTAACAACTTTTCTCGTTGTAAAGATAAAAATTCATCTTCAACTTCACATAAATTATTTACTGTCAAAATTGGATTGAAACTAACAGAAACAGAAAATTGCACTCCTACAAAACTTGATTTCCTTAAATAATAATTTGCCAAATCATAAGCTAAGTCATCACTCCACACCTGAGAAGATGTATATGGAGCATCCATACGCCTTCCAATACGTTCTACACAAATAGGAGAAGATGGATTATTATTTGTAACCGTAGCAGTATAAATAGTAGAATCCACACTATCTCCCACTACTTTTACACAATTAATAATTTGCTCATTTTGATATTGCAAATCCATATTATGTAAATCTCTACTAAGCTTGGGATAAGTCCAAATAACAGGTTTAACAGAGTCATCAACTGTTTCGTTAATTGGATAAAAACATAAATTACCAACTGTATTATAATAATATTCAGCAGATAATTGTGTTGCTAAAGCATCCAAAATCGAACCCAAAGTCTCTCCTTGTTCCGCTCTAATTGTTTGCTGTGTTTTCAATCCAATAAAACTTGGGTCAAAAATAGGTTCTTTGTAATCTAAGATATAGCCATTTCCAAGAGAAAAATTTAAAACCCCTTTAACAGCATCAATAATATTGCTACCCAATTCAACTTCATACGCCGTCTCAAGAGTACCTGTTTTACCTTCAAAAACAGCGTATTTATCAGAAAGTTGAAGTTGAATAGTTTTGTTTGAATCATCCCTTGTCAAACTAACATCTCCTAAAATATAAACTCCTTTAGGAAACCAGATAGTTGTATCTTGATATTGAATACCCACATCAAATCCAAATCTTGTATTTATCCAAATACCATTAATATTAGGAGTATATTGTCCATTTTCATTTGCTAAAGTAACTGTAATACTTCTTCTTTGCCCATTTTGATAAGATTCAGTATAATTTAAGCCATCTAAAGTAATATCGCTTTCTGGAATAATATATGATACTTGTTCATCAGGAGTAAGAATAGATAGTCTATAACGAGGATGAATTACAGGTCTCTCAAGTATTCTTTTTAAAGTGTTAAAAGGAATAGCATTTTCATCCCTTAATAACACATCGCCAAAAATATTATCAGCCATATTTCCTCCTTATCTGGCACTTGAAACAATAGAAATCGAATCTACGTCTAAAGCTTCCTACCAAGAGAAAGAAATTGTTGTTTGCAAAAGATTAGATTGCATATTTATATTATAAGTAGGAGCAGAAGTTACTTGAATAACCCAAGAGTTTCCTTTGTAATCTTTTAATAATTTTAAACTACCATTATTAATAAATTCTCTCCAAGCATTATATTTTTCTACTTCACGAGAATACATATCTTCTTTATTAACTCGTTCGGTATAACCATTTGCAGTTTTGACTTTAAAGGTTGTAATACTTGAACCGTTTTCTTCTTTAGTAATAGCTTCTGTTTCTAAATAATCAGAAATATCACCCAACAAACAAGTAACAGTAGAATTCATATAATCTTTCTTACCTTTAGAATATTTTGGGAATTGTCCCAAAGTATCCCAAGTAGAAATACTATTATTTTGAGTTAGCTCTCCATTATCCATGTTATAACGAAGTTTCCAAATGTTGCCAGTTTTAACATAGAGTTTTTCAGTTTCAGTCTCTTCAATATCACAAATAGTCCAAGAATCCCATTTAGTAGAAATATAAGCGGGAGAGGTTGTACCATCAAGATTTACAATGGTATCTTCATACATTTTATAAGAACCGCTACTTTGACGATAAGCAACTAAGTAATGATAAAATGCATTGGCTTTAATATTATAATCCAACATACTATAGTTACCATACATATCACAAATATATGTATAAAAACTATCTTCAGGAGCTTTTTTGTAAACAGAAAGGGCACCATTTGACCCTAATAAGCTTTGAAAATAATAAGCTAAAATTGAAGTTCCAGTACCCTAATCCTTCAAATTAAATTTATTATACAAAATTAAATCGGAGGACAAAGGCGAAGAATAAGGATTAGCTTTTAATTTTGCAGTAACTTCTTTACGAATAGTATCAGGAGATTTTGTAATATCAGTATCAATACCGACATCTCGAATTTCTAACCGTGGTGCATAATAAATATAGCTATTGATATTCATTAATTATCCTCCTTTCTTTATTCTGTAACTAAAACAATAGAACAATTAACAGGAACTTCCTTAGAATTATCAACTGTCAAATTAAAATCAAACCATCTCTAAGAAATCTAAGCCATATTAGTTTGTTTAACAGCTTGAGAATCAGGCATCCAAATATAATCTGATTCTTCTTTTCCTGACCCGCTTTTAGGTCCCCAACGATATTTAACAGGCCCACTAACAGTACCTCCTGTTGGGTCACTTGCAATAATTTTACCGTCACCAGTTTTCCCCAATTCGGTGTAAGTATTGCTAATATAATTATAAGCAGTATAAGTTAAAGAATTAAGGTCAGAATCAGAAAGTAAAATAGAAACTCCACCCTCAATAGTTAATTTTTTATCAGTGGTGTAAGTTAAAATTTTCTTTTTATCTATTAAAGTCGTTGTACCATTCATCACTGAAATGTATACAAAAGAAGTTTTAGAAACTATTCCTTTCTATGTTAAATCAGATTCTATATTTTGAATTTCTGTAAATCTTTTTGTTATGCTATTTTGCTAATAAACTCTATATCCATAAATAGTTCCAGAATAATTTAAAGATTCCGCCAGTGTTAAAGTATTTCCAGAATATGAATCTATCTAAATTCTTACGAGCTCTCCATTTTCTGTATATTCTTCCTGACTGTTTTCCGTTGTTAAGAAAGTCATGAAAAGATATGGACTATAATTTTCATAAGCAGTTGCTAGTTTCTCATTATATTCCAATGTCGTAAAAATTTTGTTTTCTGAAGTTGCGTTTACCGCATTAGCTAAAGTTGTATCATATTGATTAGTTGAAATAGAAGTATAAGTTTGAGAACCTGTAGCTTCTCCCTCAGTCAAATCTTTATCAATTACAACATCAATAGCTTTACCTTCTTCATCTTTGTAATCTCCACTTTCATCAAGATACAAATATTCAGTGTCAACCTGAAGAACCCAGTCAGCAGAACCATCTGCATTAACAGTATATTTATATTGACCAACATAATAAGTTTTAGCTTCTTTTCCAAAAGGAGCAAAAATAATATCTTTGGTTAAAATATAAATCATATCCTAATCCATGTAATCAGGCTCTTCTTTAAATTCTTCCACAAGCATATATTTTAAAGTGGTTTTGTTAGAATCAGTATATTTATATTGAAGAGCAAAGCCAAATTTATCAGGAACAGTCATATTGCTTAACATGCTTTGTATATCATAGCTGGTAGATTTGCCACCATTAAAACAAGCTAAAGGTTCATTAGAACCATTTTTAAATACTTGCATTTTAAGCATGTTTGGATTCTTACGAATAACTTTGTTTTCTTCATCAACAAGAAGCAAATCCAACCCACCAACTTTTACAGTATAAACATCTCCACCAAGAGATATATCACCTGATGTAGAAGAAGGAAGTGGAATATAATTGTTTGCTGACTTAAGAGTGTATGCTTTATAATTAAGATTATTATAACTATCACTCTTTAAGCTGCTTTCAATAACAAGTTCTCCTGTTTCTTTATCATAAGAAAGCAATTTTTTATATTCGTCAGCAGAATTTTCATCTGAGAAAATAGAAAGGTAAATTGAACGTCTATCAAGCTATCCATTATTTAAAGAAGCAGATGAACCGATTTCATCTTTAGTAACTTTATCATAATAAACATAATGGTCAAAAGATGTAACAGGAGTATCAATTTTTTCTTCTACAACAATTTTTGTGGAAGACATAGTATAACTACTCAAAGTGTAATATACTATTTTACCAGCACTATCTTTAATTGGCGTGTTTTCATCTGAATACAAAACAATAGAAATTCCATCTGGATAAAGTAGAATTGCATCTGAAAGAGCTTGGTTGTCTTGTCTTGTATATAAAGTAGAATAAAGTTCATTATAAAGAACTGTATCTACCTGATTCAGATAAAATTGTGTATAACTAGCATGGGCAACTTCCATTAAAGTTTTTAAATCTGTCCCAGCAATATTATTAAAGAAACCTACTTTATTACCAGAAGTTACATATGGAAATCTAAACCTTGTGAAGAAAGAAAACACTTCTGGAATCTAAATAGGAGTATTATTTGCATCTGCAACTTGAGTATAATTTAACACCCTTCCAGAAGTTGTATCTGCATAATAATATTTTGAATTACTACTTAAATACACATCGTTTGAAGTAATTGTTTTTTCTGACCCTTTGTCTGTAGAAATAACATAAACAGGACTAACTACCTCAAGTTTTATGGCTTGTTCATCACAAATTAAAGAATTAGCCAAAGGAACTACAGAGCTATAAACTGCATATTCAATATAAAAAGTATCTTCTTCACTATATGCTTTACCATATTTATCATGAATGGTTATTCTAACTTTATAAAAATTGTTTGTCTCAAAACCTTTAAAATTCCATTCAAGAGAAGAGTCATAAATATCATCAGATTCAGCAATTAAAGTTTCATTATTATAATTATCAATTGAATACAAATAATAATGATAATATTTAATTTCAACATTATTTATAGAATTCCACGTACCCAAAAAAGCAACATCTCTCCATGGAGCAGGAACAGACTAGTCAATATTTATATACGGTATATTTTCTAAATCCAATTCACGGTAATCTTTATATTTAATCCCTAATGTTGGAGCTTGTCGAGCATATAAAACAGCATTTGGAATAGAATCCATAAAATCAGTATAAACTGTATAATCAGTTTGTGGGACAATTATTTGCTAAATGTCACCTGTACTTTGAGTTGCAATTTTGCAGTTTCCCTTTAACAGCCATTGTGTATTATCAAGTTTATTAAAAGTAATATCAGTTTTTTTCCCTGCAACATATTGTCCTAAAGTACTAATTTCTTGTTCTATATTTAAGCGAACGCCGTTTTCCCAAACAATCTGGGGAGGATTTAAGGTGTCTGATTTAATATTTATATTTGGTTGAATAAAAATTTGGTGGTCTGCTTCGCTATTCCAATAAGAAGTCATTATTTTAAAATTTGGATTTGTAATAGGAGCGCCACCAACTTTTCTTTCAGCGGAGCTATGGTAGGTTTTTTGAGTAAAAGTGCCAGAACTGGAAGTTAAATCTTTTGTCCAAAGTTTATAAGTATCTCCATTCTTAGGTACTGTTGAAAATCCCTCTTGTAATCTAATTTCACCAGTTTCTTGACCGTAACCAATTATTTTTCTTTTTTCGCTATCATTAGAATTTAAAGAAATGTAATTACCCAGTTCAATATCATCATTAGGTTCAACATAAAAATTGGTTAATGTATGTTGGTCAGAAACATTGTATAATGTAAATGTCTTGCCATTTGTATAATTATATGTAAAAGATTCGGTTAGTTCAATTTTTACAATATCTTTATCCCAACCCAAATCTGTATAAACCCAGTTAATTTGTCTGCGTTCTCTATAAGGCCAAGTAGTAGGATAAGCCAAATCATCCTCGTTGGGAAGTGTGATAGCCATCATACCATCGTTTTTGCTTGATGCAGAAATTTCTATCCATCTATCATATTTAAGCTGGTCTTTAACAACTTGTTTATCAGATTCTTTACTAATATTACTTAAATCAACCCAAATAACAGATGTCGTGGAACCAACAGTAAAACCAGAACAGACCAAAGTTGTAGGGTCTTCATCGGCTGTCCTTGGAGAATGATTTTCATACATTCTAATATTCCACTAATAATCTTTTCCATTTTGAAGTGACTAATTTTCTTCGCACTAAGCTGTCATTGACAACCCCTTTTTTCCTTCTTCTTTAAAAGTAGCAGAATTACCAGAAGAATCCACGGTTAAAGTCAAAGAAAGCTGTTCTTTATTCCTAATTTCTTGTCCAAGTGCCTAAGAAGGCTAATTAAGAATCGTTGTAGCGCCATCTCCTGACAAAATATTGACAGAATACGCTTTTACGGATGTTCCAAGGGTGTTAACCTGAGCCTAAAATGGATTCCGAGAGGTAGATAAAATATCTATTTCATTCAGGTTTGGACTTAGCGAAGATGCTTTATATATCATTTCTTTTAACTCCTTTCGTTATTTTTTCGTCTAAGGGATGAGGTGTGGCGAGTTTTTGTTCCACACCACACCCCTTTTTTCTTGCTCTTATTATAAGCTATTTTTATTTAGTTGTCAATAAACTTTTCCAAATTTTTTGCCCTCTTTTTGAGGATTTTGTTTTTGGTAAATTTATCCTCTGGTTTTACGAGTTACATTCCACCTTGACCCCATTGCTGTAGTTACTCCACTCCAGAACTTAGCAGGGTCATTAACGCCTTCAAGTACAACATCACCTTGAACAATATACTGTGTACCACAGTTATTGTCAGTTCCAGTGCGTTCCATCTCAGGAAGTCTTGTGGTTGCCATATTGCGTAACAAATTATAAGCTTGGTCACTATTCAAGACATACTCAGGCTTAGAAGGTGTACCATGTAACATCGCAAGTCCTGTATAAGTTACTGGTCCTTCTTCAATACCGCTGGAATAACGCTGAACATTATTTTGATTCTTACCTCCACTCGGTTTAGCAGAAGAAGTATAACCTTTACTCTTCTTCCATCTTTCATATAACTCTTGGTTAGAAGGAACACCTTTTGAACCTAAAGTGATACCCATAGCATAAGCTTTATCTGTTCTATATTTTGCTAAACGCCAGAAATCATCATCATCTCTAGCAACAAGCATTAATTTACCGTAGTCAATATTTGCAGACCAATTCGTTCCATAAGGAGTATTCTTTTTATTAGAACTACTGGAACTGGAACTATTTGAGCCGCTTAAACTACTTGAGTTATTCCTATTAGAACTTCCACTGGAAGAGCTACCACTGTAATTGCTCGAAGAAGAAGTAACTCTATTTGGAGTGCTATTAGAAGAATTGTTTCTTCCTTGTTTTGCTAACCACTCCTAATAAATCTCAGAATTACTCTTTATTCTGTATGCCTTACCAGCACCATCATATCCAATGCCGTTACCACTAATATCTGTACCCTCTCGACGAGCTTTTTCAGCACGATAAGCCGCCCATTTATCAAATTCTGTCTTGTCTCTTGCAGCCATCATTTTAGCATGATAATCTGTCTTCATGTCAAGGTCAGAGAAATCATAAGTGTTCAGGTCATCTTCATCTATATAACCATTTTGGTTATTGTTCTTATTATAAAAATCAGAAGTATCTAATAATTCAAGTCTCTGTCTGCGCAATTCTGCCAATTGTTCGTTAGCTTGACGATAAGGCGTAAGCAAATTGTCTTGGAATATTGTAGTATAATTCTTATAGTTCTGCTGAACATTAGAATTAAACTTCTGCATATCTGCGGTGATACGAGCACGAATCTCTTCTTCGGAGTTCGCATTCATAAGCTCTTTCAATATGCGTTCATTCTCAAGACGTTCATATTCCTTATAATCCCATTCAAGTTGCTCAAGATATTTGTCCCAAGCATCTATACGGTCTTGGAGAATTTGCTGCTCTGCATCTTTCGTATTGTTGAGGTCATCGAGGCGGTCTTGTTTATAGAAATCATCAAGGTCTTTTTGAGCTTCTTTAAGTTTAGTTGGATTGGATTCGTATACCCATCCAATCCGCTGTCTATACCATTCTGTTACTTTAATGACTATTATTAATAAAAATAATAGCGGATAGGAATTTCTTCCTATCTCTTACGTTTCATTATTATTTCAAGATTATATCGTAAGTTCGGACTGTATCTTATATTGTATATTTCAACAATATGATGGCGAAGGTCTTTATATTACTATAAAAACCATTACAGTCTCTTAGGATTCTTAATATGATTTATTTTTTCATCTCATTTTTATAATGGGAAGTAATGTAATCAGTATAAATTTTACCCTTTAATATTCTGGAAGTCTTTGTTGTGCCAATATTTAAAATTTGACTAATTTCTTTATTATTTTTACCTTCCTTGTGCAAAGCGAAAACTTGGTCGATTATTTTTTCATCTCTTTCTTTACGCACTTCTGACATTTTAATAGGTTTAATTCCAGTATAATCAGAATAAGATAACCCTTTTAAAATTCTATCAATAACTGTAACATTGCTATCCACTATTTTACTTATAATTGTAGCATTATTACCTTTTGAATATAATTCTAAAATATAATCTATCTGTTCATGAGACATCAACCCTTTCATTTTTCTTGCTTTTTGGACTCCTGTTTCTTTACTATGTGTAATACCAGAAACAATATTCCAAACATTTTTTATATTATAGCCAAATTTTTCAGCAATTCTTTTACATGAAAAACCATCATTATACATTTGCATTATTTGACTAATATCTTCTAATGTAAAAGTTTCTCTTTCACTTTTTTCTGAAACGGGTATTTTAGTAATTTCTTGATAAGTATTTCCATTTAAAACTTCCCAAATAGTAGTTTTATTTCTTCCAAGCTTATCTGCAATTTCTTGAAAAGATTTCCCATTTTTATGCATTAGTAAAATTTCTTCAATTTCAGAAAGAGATAAATAATTTATTTGTGGTGGGACTCTACTAATACCAGTATAATACCGCCACGTGCGACCTTTTAGAATTCTTTTTACTGTATCGACATCTAAATTTACTTCTTTAGCGATTTCTTTTTCTTCAATACCATCTTTATTCATTTGTATAATTTTATCTAAAATTGGTTTCATGTCTTTTAATCGAATTCTTAAAGAATCATCATTATGCCGACCTTTTAAAACATTGTATCCATTACAATTTTCATCTTTTACACAAGAATGATAAAAAGAAATATAATAAATTTCTTTATCATCCAACTCTTCTACTGTAAACTCTCCCTCTTCTACAACTTCCCATTTAATATTTTCCCAGCCATATTTTCTAATTGCAAAAAAGAATGGGGATTTTCTATTTAAATCTATTGCATCCCTTCTATGTTGATACTTCCTATTTTCTAAAGTCTATGTTGTTTGTCCAATATAAACTTTTCCATTAGGAAAAGTAGCTTTATAAATTAAACTCATATTTCCTCCTTTCTTTAAAAATAAATTAAATCATATTAAGTCTTTCCTAAGTCTCTGCTATCTCTAGCCTTTGACTTATATAGCCATCTTTATAGAGAGCATATTTTGGTTTACTCTCTCCTTCTCTTTATTAGCATTTTTCTTTGCTAAAAGAAGATTTTCAAGTTCTATAGCACGACTTCTTTCTTCATTAGCTTTTTGGAGCGGAGCTATCTCATCTTCATAAGCCTACTCAATCGCATCAATAGCATCTTGCAGTTCATCCTTATAAAGATTAATTCTATAAACAATCGCATCATATTGCTTTTCTTGAAGTTCGGTCTTGTCTTCTAAAGCATTTATCTTAGCTTCATGTAAAGCAACTGTGGCTTCATTCAAACCGTCAACAAGGTCTTTAATCTGGTCATCAGTCAGGTCAGACACATCTTCTAACGCTTTCTGATAAACGCTAACCTGATTTTGTAACAAGGTGCTTCTACTTGCATAGTAGCTTTCAATATCAGAAATTCTAATCCATTCTTGAGGTTTGGAATCTTCAAGAAGTTGTAATTTATTAGAAAGTTCTTCAATTTGCGCAGAAGTTCTATTAACAACATATTCAGTCTTAGAATCAATTAAATCAAGATATTCTTGCTATGCTTCACGATATGCCTTAGAATAATCACTATTACCAAGTGCAACATAAGCACGAGCATCCATTTCACTCATGCCCTCTGTCATGTAACCATAAACAGCTTGACTGAAATTAAACTGAATGGAAGCCTTAGTAGCTTCAATCTGCTTTTCAATTTCTGCAAGAGAGGCATTCATAGCTGCGTCATAAGCAGAACTATTACTCCATGCACTTCCCTTTACATAATCAAGTTCACGGTCACTTAACTTCTATTGCCATTCGGAAACCTCTTTACGCAAATCAATCTCATCTTGAAGCAGACTGTTAAGGTCTTTCTGATTCTCAAGAAGTTCTTCGTAAGTATCAGAAGTCTTAACTAATTGCTGTTTCATCAGAATCAAAGAATTAATAGACGCTCCATACAATTCAAGAATCTTATACTTATCTTCAACCTCTTCATCGTCAAGGTTGTTAATAGCTTTTTGATTCTCAATGTAATTCTTTTCAGCATCTAATCTTTCTTCTTCTGTAAGATTAGTATTTTGCATCATGCCTTCATAATAAGCAGCTAACTTTTCAAGACTTGCTCTCTTCTTCTCAAAATACTAAGTATATCCAGTAGGAGTTAAAGTCTTTTCATCAAATACCTTCATAGCTTCCCATTCTTTGTCGATTAAGGAATCATAGGCTTTGAGGAGGTCGAGAACTTTGTCTTTGGTGTCTTTTGCTGCTTTACCAGCCTCTTTGATTGGATTACGATAATTCTTCTTCCAACTACTTTGAGTAAGTTTACCAGAATCAAGCATATCTTGAATCTTATACCCTAAATGCTCCCAAGTAGCAATTTCACCTTCATCAAAATGTAATTGTCCATCATCACCAACATGGGTTTTACCTTTCCAAGTCCAATTACCATTTTCATCAATATCATAAGTCATACCACCAGAAAGTTTGTCAATTTCAGATTGTAAACTATTCAATTTTTCTTGAGTTTGTTTAGCATCAAGAGTAACCTATGTAGTTTCAACAGTCTTGGTAAATTGTCTTGCTGTTTGATTACCAAACTTAATATTACCCTTTGCTTTAGAATATTGCTCAGGTGTAATACTTCCCATCTTAGCCTGATTGTAAAGCGCCCACCACCGAGTAACATACTCAAGGTTATTCGCTTCATTAATCAATGCATCACTTTCGGTTTGCAATGCTTCTACTTTGGTATTAGCCGCAGTAACAGTAGCATTAGCAACTTCCTGATAAGTACCAGAAGTCTTTAATTGTTGATATTGATTTTGAAGAGTAGCTAAAGTATTTTTCTTTTCAGCAATAGTAGCTTGAATACTTGCTTGGACAGCTTGTAAACGCACTCTCGCCATAATTTCTTCAGCATCAGTCTTTAAGGTAATTGCATCACCTTCAAAAGACAAAGCATTAATATAATCTTCATTAGCAGCTAAAAGCTCCAACGTAGTCTCAAGACTTAACTGACCAGAAGCATTTTGTTCTTCACGTGCAGAGGCAATTTGGTCAAAAATTTCATCAACACTTTCAAGAGCTTCTTTTAATTCAGAAAAAGTATTAATGATTCCATCTTCACCAAAATCAATTCCCGTGAACAATCCTTCTAATTCATAAGCAATGGACTTAGAATCGTATTCTAATTTATCTTTGAATTCGCTTAAACTAACACCTTCAAGTCCTGTATCAAGAGCATCTTGCCATTCTTCTCCGTAAAGCTTTCCAGCATCATCCAAATCATTTTGCAAATTAAGAATCTGATTCCAAACTTCTTCTCCATAATCAGAGAATTCTTGCGCAATAGTTTCTTTATTATCCCACCTTGCTCCAGAAGATAAAGATTCTCTAAGTCTTCTTGTAAGAGCAGTTTCTCCGTTTTCGTCCATTGCAGAGCGAGCTTCTATTCTCTTAGATTCTTCTGTTCTAATGCTAAGGTCTTTACCAGAATAATATTCTCCATTAACCATATTCATCATAGCTTGAGGATTATTAATAATATTTTTACCCATCCAGCCATTTTGAGCAAGACTGAACGCTCTCTTATATTGGTCTTGAGTCATTCCATTTACAGCATTAGCAAACTCTTCTGAAATTTTGCCAGACATGCTATCAGAATCAATACCCATAGCTTCCAACAATTCATCCAAAGGCGTAGAAACATGAACGGATTCAACACCCTTAAATTCAGCATCAATCTTATAACCCATGCTTATAAGCATAGTTTTACCATCAGCAGAAAGCTCTCCATTTTCATCCATAAGAGCCTTTACCAATTCTTTTCTATACTTTTCTTTCCACTCAGCAGATTCACCAACAGTTTTAAACTCCCCAGTACCATAGTAAACATCTACTATTGCTGGATTGTTTTTAACTATTTCTGTCATTTCTTGAGAAATAGATAAAATCTGAGTTTTAAAATCATCCATGTCAGTATAATCAATATCTTCTCCACGAATCTTTACCATGGCGTTAATGAATGTTTGTTCATCTTCATCCATAGCTTTAATTGTAGAACTAAGTCCAGAAAATTTATATCCAACATCAACTATACCATCAGCAGTTGCCGCATAATCAATTAAAGCATCTGTATATTCCAGTATGTCTTGTTTAGAGTCATGCACTACTTTTTGATATGCTTCTTGTTCTTTCTTTAACTCTTGCAATTCTGAGTAGGCTTTCTCATACTCTTCTGTTCCTTTAGTTAAAGAATTAACATAGTCTTCTTGTTCTTTTACTTTGGTATTTAACCCTTTTGTTGTAGCATCAAAACCAGTGCCGGTAATTGTCGTTTCATCACCTAATTTATCCCCTGCTTTGGAAATATTTTTAACCGCATCATCCCATTGTTGACCAAAAACACTTAAATCAGAATCAGTAGGATTTAACCATTGATGAACCCAATTAAAGAACCCTCCACCATTATCAAAGAATTTCGCAGTTGCAGTCTCTTTTAAAGATTGTACCATTTTATCAACCGCTTCTGTTACTTCTCCAACTTTGCCAGCAAGCCCATCAGGACCAACTAATTTATTTCCATATTCATCTGTACGAACAACTAACTCAGGGAAAGCTTCTGCTAATTTATTAGACAAATCTAAAAATTGTTGATATTCTTCGCTTGTAAGAGAAATATTATTACCTAAGTAATCTACTCCTTTGGCAAGTTTATCATATTCAACAGTATTGGCAGAAGAAGACAAAGCATTGCTATAAGCTTCAGAAGCTTCATTATAAGCTTCCTGTAAATTTTTCTTAGAATTTTCAATGCCCTGTGCAATTCCTGCAACTACTGCTGCACCAACCATTATTCCTAACCCAGCTAAAGAAGAAGGCTTTATTGTAGTTGTAAATTCTTTCCATGCGCCACTCAACCGCGCACTCAATTGCTCACTTGCTTCTCCACCTAACATTTTAGTGAGTTCTTTATTAAATAAAAACTTCTTTCTAGCTTTTACAAGAGCATTGCCAAACTCGTCTCCAAATTTAGAAAGGGTTTTACCACCAAGAGAACCTCCCAAAAGCATTCCAATTGTTTGTCCTCCTGTACCTCCAAGGTTTTTACCTATTGAAGACCCAATCCAAGTTCCTCCAAGCATACCAAGTAATCCACCAATACCAGAAGCAACCATTCCAACACCCGTTTGATTAGAAGACTAACCAACATTAACACCCATCTAATTAAAAGTACGTCTATAATTAGGGTCGGCGTTTCTACCACTTAATGCTCCACGGGCAAAGAAATTTTTCTTCCGAGCGTCATATTCAGCTTCTCTTGCTCTATATTGCTCTTCTGTCATACCCATTTCTGCTATTGCTTTTCTCTTAGCTTGTTCGTATAATTCAGAAGCATTTTGCTCATCTTTATACTAATCTTTCAAATTTCTTATGGCTACAACATCTTCATACCTTGCATTGTATTCTTCTTGTAAGACTTTTAAAGTTTCAGCTTTTAAACTGGAAATTAATTTAGTTTTTGTTGTATCATCTAACAATGCTACAGTTTCATCAGAAATATTACCATTTAATAACTCTTCGGCAATTCGTTTTCTATCAGTTGTTTCTTGGGCTAAGAAAGTGGATTGAATAATTTTATAAGTGGCTTTTTCTTCATCTGACAACGCCGCCGCTGCACGATTCAAAGCACTACTATAAACTTCTCCAGCAACACTATCCATGCTTGCAGAAGTTTCTGCCCACATTCTACTCCAAGCAGCTTTTGCATATTCTGCGTCAGCACTTTGATTTGCAGTACCACTAAACACTTGCCCCATATTGCCTAAGAAACCAGCAACTTTGCCAGCCCCACCAACAACACCGGACATAAGAGTTCCTTTTCCTACAATTCCAGCAGCAGCTATTAAAGCAGCTCCAAACAGTGTTAAGTTATCAGCCACAGCAGCCAAGCCATTATAAACAGTTTCAAGTACGCCACTACTATTAAGCATTAAAGCCCACTTTTCTAAGCTGGCAGTTAAACGCTTTTGAGCAGCTTCAACTCCACTTGTATAAGCTTCCATCTTCTTAGCAGCAGTACCAGCAGATTCAGCAGCAATCTTTTCATACTTAGCTACCAAATCCATGTTCTCCATAAGAATTAAGAAGTTTTCACGCTGTCTCGTACCAGCCACAGCAGTAGCAATACCAGACTTTTGAACATCACTAAAGGATGTCCATTTTTCAGAAATATCATCAATGATATCATCAACATCTCTGAAATTATCAATAGAATCTCTAACACTAATACCAACAGCTTTTAATACCTGTTCAATTTCATTCAGGTTAGAGAAATCTTCTTGGGATAACCCCTCTTGTTCAGCTTCCTCTTGGGAAACTTCAAATTTTGTTGCGGCAATTTTTTGGAATCTTGAGTACAATGTCTTGAAGCTCTCACCAACAGTTTCAGGTGTCTTCTGAGAAACTTCCGAAACTGTCGTAATCATTGCCATGTATCTATCCAAACTGGAACCCGCCAATTGCGCTGAGACGTTCGCACGACTGGTATGAGAATGGTAAGGGCGCAGGTTATAAGGGAAACCTTTATCTGCAAGGCAGCGAAAATCATTATTCCTATAAAATTAATGCAGGACTGAATAAGAACAGGCCGTATATGGATCCTAGTGGTAATGGTGACGAAGTTAATTTTTACGGAAAAGAACAGCCAATTTCTTTAAATGTGGGCTATACATTTGATAACGGTAATAAGCTAATTGCCGATGTTAGTCGCTTAAAAGAAAATACTAAAAATACTGCTACGAGTGTTGAGGATATGCATAGTGTTGGTATGCTTATAAAGGATTTTAAGACAGTCGTTAATAACAATAAACGTACTGATTATGCATTGACTTATACTGGCAGTGATGAAAAGCATGATTGGTTAATTAGAACGTATAAATCTGTATATGATAAAGATTATTTTCAGTTTGGGCAAAAAGGTACATATATGGACTTTAGGCCAGACAGACCTATGGGAGGACTGACTCCATATACAAAGCATGATACCATTAAACGTACTTTATCTGTTATAGAATGGAAAGATACCATCACATTGAGTGATAAACATA
>OQVZ01000048.1_pt1 | contig 35882 bp, 28 predicted proteins | sample 1691571 | NCBI WGS metagenome assembly OQVZ01 (sample SAMN03418261, study PRJEB22391) | human gut metagenome | biome: human-gut; feature: organic feature; material: feces | host: Homo sapiens | place: Tanzania | collected 2013-01
ATGGGCTTTGGAAGTGGATGCGGTAAGGGTGCTGGAATGGCTTGCCTTCACCGTCGCTTTCGAGATACACACCGAATGCGCCACGGCTGGCTTCCACTTGCTGGTACCAGTGGCCTTTTGGAAGCTTGATAATCTTAGGCACCTTTGCGCAAAATTCGCCTTGGTGACCTTCCTTGTCCATCATATCGCAGCACTGGCGCAAAATCTTGATACTTTGCTCCATTTCCTTCATGCGCACCATGTAGCGGTCGTAGCTGTCGCCGTTTTCATACACCACCTCGTCGAATTCCACTTCATTGTAGAGTGAGTAAGGGTGAGTTTTGCGAACGTCGCAGTGGAAACCTGATGCACGGCCTGAAGGACCGGTAATAGCGTAGCTCTTGGCGTCTTCAAGCGAGAGAGTACCCACGTCTTTCATACGTCCGAGGGCAATCACATTGCCAGAGAAGAGCTTATGATATTCAGGAATTGCCTTTTCAATAGCGTCGCAAGCCTTGCGCACATCGTTCACAAATTCGGGGTGAACGTCGCGAACCACACCACCGATGGTGTCGTAGCTCATCGACATACGCGCGCCGCAAGTCTTGTCGAAGATGTCGTAGATGTATTCACGCTCACGGAAGCCATAGAAGAATGCTGTGGTAGCGCCCTGGTCCATGGTCAAACAGCCGTAAGAGAGCAAGTGGCTCGACAGACGCATCAATTCGTCCATCATCATACGAATCACCTCGGCACGGTGAGGCACCTCGATGCCAAGTGCCTTTTCAATACAGAGGCAAGTGGCGTGGCGGTTCATGTGCGCACCCATATAGTCCATACGCTCGGTGTAGAGCAGCAGTGATGGGTAAGTGAGGTCTTCACAGAGTTTTTCAATACCACGGTGAATGTAACCCGACACCACATCCACCTTCTTCACGGTTTCGCCATCGATAGCGGCACGATAGCGCATCACACCGTGGGTGGAAGGGTGCTGTGGACCCACATTGATCACATATTCTTCAGGACCGAACACTTTCTTGTCGATGCGCTTGAGCTCACCGTTCTCGTCTTCCACGAGTGAGTAAGTGTCGTCTTCATTTTCTTCTGCTTCAAGGCGAAGAGGGTTCAATTCCGGACTTGCGTCGTAGTCCTTGCGCAGTGGGTAGCCCACCCAGTCGTTGCGAAGGAAGAAACGGCGCATATCAGGGTGATTGATAAACTCGATTCCGAAGAAATCGTACACTTCACGCTCCTGATAGTTGGCAACTGCCCAAACATCGCTCACAGTGTGCAATCTTGGGTGTTCACGGTCGGTGGTTGCCACTTTCACGTGAATCATTTCTTGAGTCTCGGTATTGGTCAAGTAATACATGCAGCCCAATGCCTCTTTCCAGTCAACACCAGCCACAGCATTGAGCATATCGAAGTGGAGTTGTTCCTTCAATGCCTTAGCGAGGGCGTGCCAGTTTTCATCGGGCACATTTACCAGCAGCAGTTCACCAGTTTCGTCGAAGGTGGCGGCAGGGCAAAGAGCGCTGATTTTTTCTTGTATATTTGCCATATAAATAATGTATATATATACTTAGAGTTCTTGTAATCGTAATTATTATATATCAAGCAATGGTGCTTTGCTCTCTTCAGCCAATCGCATTTGCTCGGCACGGAGTGCGAGGTCTTTCTCTGCGGCTGCTTTTGCTTCAAAGAATTTGGCGCGTGCTTCCTTGCGGTTGTCGCCACCGAAGAATTTCGAAGCCTTGATTTTGCGTTGAAGCTGCATCAAGCCATAGAACATGGCTTCGGGGCGTGGAGGGCAACCTGGCATATACACATCCACAGGGATAATTTCATCTACACCCTTCACCACACAGTAGCTCTTCTTGAATGGACCACCAGAAACGGTGCAACCACCACAGGCAATCACATACTTTGGCTCTGCCATCTGCTCATAGAGGCGAACCAGCGCTGGAGCCATACGATAGGTGATGGTGCCTTGACACATGATATAGTCGCTCTGACGGGGTGAGTTACGAGCCACCTCGAAACCGAAGCGTGCCATATCGTAACGGGCAGCGCCCAAACACATAAACTCGATAGCGCAGCAGCTTGTACCGAAGCAGAAGGGCCACAGCGAGTTGGCGTGTCCCCATTGCATCAACTGGTCAAGTTTGCCCACCACAATGTTAGCACCTGCAGCATTCAATTCTGCAACAAGACTGTCGATATATTCGTTGTCTTTGAAATCTTCGTACTTGATACCTTTTATCTTTGGACTTTTTATTTCCATTCAAGAGCTCCTTTCTTCCAGGCATAAGCCAGACCTAAAACTAAAATCACGAGGAATGTCCCTACCGCGAGTAATGCTGAAGCAGCAAGTTCCTTACAGATGGTAGCCCATGGGAAAAGGAACACGGTTTCGACATCAAACATCAAGAAGAGAATGGCAAACAGATAATAGCCCACATGGAACTGAGCCATGTTGTCGCCACGAGTGGGCATACCGCACTCGTAAGGCTCGCCCTTCTTCATTGTGTAAGAGCGTGGAGCTATCAGCCACGCAATAATCAATGCCGCCGCCACCAGCACCACGCCGGTGAGAGCGGCTGTCACCGCTAAGGTAGTACTTTGAATACCGATTAAAACCATAATTTATATTCGTATCAATATTTAATTATTCGTCAATAAAAAAAGAAATGAGCCCGACGCCACTATCAGCCGTGGGCCTGACTCATCACACCATTTATGGAAACTTCTGCATTGCGATAATAGCAAGCACAAGAAACCTTCGCAGATTTTGCGAAAATCTCCATTACCTGTCTGTTAAAATTACTGCTTTGCTGCATCTCCAAATCTATTTACTTTTCGCACAAAGACGCTGATTGCCAACACCATACGCATCAAACCGATGCGCAAAAGTGCTGATACCACGTTTTTGTGCTTTGCAAAGTTAAGAAAAACTCACCGATTACCGAAGGAAAAACGCAACTAATTTTCTCATTTATAATAGAGAAATCACACTTTCATCAATCCAACTCCCCCATGAAAAACACCCCCACCCTTTTTTCCTCCAACACCGAAAAATGGAACACTTTTGGCGAAAATCCATACCCACTAAGCCAAAGCACAAAAGCACCCATCAAATCCCCATTTATCTCCCTCAACACACAAAAAAAATCTCCCGAAAAGCCAACACTCGGTAATCGCCACCCACGCCCCACACAACTAAGCGCCCAAAGAAAGAAGCCCATTCACGGCAATACAATATAATGCGAATGGAATCACAACCAATTAAAGCAAAAAGGCAATGCGTTAGGTGGTTTCTTTGTGAGCAAAGCGGCAGGCCGATAAGTTAGCCCGTAAGGATTGAGACCCAGGCTCAACGGCTATGTCGTTAAAGCCCGACGGAGGTATCGGAACGACAATAAACACCAAAACAACAAATACCTCAATGACAGCGAATCATTTAAAGATGCTAATTATTGTATGTTGTATGCGTTTTTTTAACCATGTAAATTTGCAGACAATAAGTAGCATATGAATACAGATATAGAACTTCTTAAAGAATTTGGACATAAAGTCCAAAAACGAAGAAAGAAACTCGGTATTTCGCAAGAAGAACTTGCATTTCGAGCTGGGTTTCATCGTACATATATTGGTATGATTGAAAGAGCTGAACGAAATATAACTCTCAGTAATATCAAAAGATTAGCAGATGCATTACAAATTAATATAAAAGATTTATTCGATAAATGAATTATGTAGTTAATAATAAAAGTGCTATTACCTATAAAGGCATTGTTGTATTAACAACTCAAGAAGTTGTTGATGCAATTAATTATGCAAACAATGCGTTATTAAAGCTCAATGAGGTGACACAAGAGTTTGATATCAATATTTTTGAAACTCTTGGTATGCGTAATCTAAGTGGAATGGTTGGAGAATACTTTGCAAGAAGTATTATGCGCCTCTCTAATGGGAGGTTACAAAGTAATTTGCACCAAGATGGATATCCTGATTTACTTTTAACTGATACTCAAGAAAAAAAAGATTATTTCAAAACGCTCTATACTATTGAGAATGGTAAAAAATACCCAATAAGTAAAGAGGTTTTTAGTCCTTATAAATATGGTGGTATTGAAATAAAAGCAACTTGTGGAAGTACACCACCAGCCAATTTAGTCCCAAAGCCATTAGTCGGAGAACAGCGTGTTGCACTAGTAAACTCTTTTGATTGGAAAGCTCATCATAGAACAACAAATCATCTTCTTGCGATTCTATGGGATTTTATTAATGGAAATCCTACAATTGTTGCTTGCTTCTTTCAAGATAATCTTAAGATAGAAGACTGGGGGCGTATTGTTCAACCTCATGAAGGTGGAGGCAGAACAACCAGCGTATCAATTATGCAAAAAAGTGGAATTAAAAAAATGTGTGAGGGATGGATTGCAGTGTTAGACAATCCACAATATATAGAATTGCTGTCCAATAGGAAATGGATAGGATACAGAGTCAAATAGAAGAAAGATTTTTTCTCTCTTATATTTGACTCTTGCGGAGAACTAATGGAATGACAGTATATATTTAGCTATATCGTCAATAAGCAAAGGTGGTACGCTTTCTCCTATAGAATCTCTTATAAGACCATCACTAACCATTTTACCATCTATTTCAAAAGAGTAATTATACGGCAGAATTGTTTGAATAATTAGTGCTTCATAGAGTGACAGTACTCGGTTTTGAGTTGGATGTAACTTATTATCAGAACAAGCATATTGAAAATTCTGTGTCAATGTACTTGCTGGCTCATCCCAAGACATACGCTTATAAGCACTAGTAAAAGCCTTCATAAATCGTTTTTCTCCTGTATGCTTATCTTCTGTATAAGGTCGAGGCAATAATGAACCGCATTTTTCACAATATAGAGGAGTATCTGTATTTGCCTTATTTATACCTTCCTTATCGTGCTTAGTGCCGTGTGTTTTATTCCCTTGATACATACAAGAGGGATTTATGCATTGGTTGTTTAGTGCGGTCTGACCTTCAGGCGTATTTGAAACCCAAAATAATTTTTTCTGGTCCAAAATAGGTACTCTATGTAGAGGTAAAGAGGAGTCTGAATTTTTCCCTTTCTCAGCTGACAGATGTGGCAAATCTGAAATTACATCGCGTAGTGTAACCCATCTATCCACAAAGAAAGAAGCATCTTTACCATGTGTCGGTTCTGGAATGTAAGTATTGTTCCCTGGATTTTGTACTTTTCTCAAAATTGTAATAAGTCTTTTGCGATGTTGTGGAACGCCGTAATCAGCTACATCAATGACACAAGGATTACCTTCATACCACTGACCTAATTCCCTATGAATGTAATCAATAATATTTATTAAATCATTATCTCCGTCTGGTATTAATGTATTGACCATATTAGGAACATTCTCAAAAATTACCCACTGAGGAAGCAACTCTTTAATAATATCTATAGCAGGAATTATTAGCCGATTTCTCTCATCAAATTTAGGCCGAACACCGTTTCTGAAGTTTCTTAGCATAGTACCCATTCCATTTGATGACATTCCTTGACACGGAGGAGTAGCTAAAATCACAAACGGAGGTTCGTTAAATGTAGACTTGTAATACTCTATGATTTGAGACTTTAAACTCCATATATCACCATTAAAACAAGTAGTTTTAGGATGATTGTTTCTAAAGAGTTTCATTCTATCTGATAATAATTCGCACGCAATAACAGTTGATATCCCGTTAGCTTTTAGACCTAGATCCCCAATACCAGAGGAAGAAAAAAGGCTTATTGCATTTAGTGCCATAATTTATCTTTTAAGAAATGGGTTAAACTTAATTACATTGGGTCTATGAAAAAATGTCATAAATTCCAACTTTCCAATGTGCATCAATTTCATTAAATCATCATCAGAGTAACCAAGTTCAGTTCTATATAAATTGATAGTTTCAGGTAACAAAATTGGTGTCTCATACGCAAGAGGATATGGTTCTCGTTGGTTATACCCTTTCTTACTATACAGAATCTGGAGATTTCTATATGTTTTGTCAGAAATTGCGCATAAAATCTTTGCACGATAAAGTAACGCCTTAATGGAGACTTTCCACTTCTTTTTTAGTAGCGACAAATCATATAGCGTAACATTATATAACATTGGTTCAATTTCTTCAAATGGCATTAAAAATTGCGATGCAAATTCATTAGCTTCTTTTTCAACATCTCTGTCAGGAGTTGGTAAGTGTTCTGAATGCATAATAGTATGTCCTAATTCATGTGCAAGGGAGAACCGTAGTCTATCATTAGGCATTTGACTATTTAGGAAAATAATTCTTCTGCCCTTATGGTTATAAGTTGATAAGCCATCCAATTTGTCTGTTCCGAAATCAAACTTTACTATTATAATACCATGATTCTCAAGCAAAGTTGTAAGATTAGGGACCGGTCCTTTGTATAAGCCAAGGTAATAGCGAGTACGATTCGCAATCTCAGTTGGCGAAATTTCATTTGAAGGAGATATGGTTGGAATATCAAAATCTGGGAGTTCAATAGGACTTAATAGGTCTTCTAAGAACATTTTAAATATTTGAACTAAAGCAGTAAAGCTATCTAATACTTTATTTGAAGTTACCCTTTTTCTGTAATAATAATGCGAAACTGGCGAAGGGTCAAGTTCTTGATAAAAGAAATCCAAAGGAACTTTGTAGCAAGAAGCAAGGCGCTCAAGAGTTGACATATCCAACTCTTGAATTCCATGCTCTGCCTTTGACAATAGACCTTGGCTTAGATTCATCATTTCTGCAACCTCTTTTTGTGTAAGTTGCCGAAGTTGACGTGCTAATTCAAGCGTTTCGATATTTATGCAAGAGGATTTCATTTTTTAACCAACGGTTTTTTTACCCATTACTTTATTTGAAAGTTTTGGTTTAGTTGCAATTATTTCTTGTGAATCTTCAATGCCATTTTCTTCCACAGATTGAGATAATGGAATTTTATAGCTGAAAGAAGATGTCTTACCTTCATAATATTCAAGGCTAAGTGATGTAATCGAATCATACATCATACCAACATTATACTCAATAGTTATAATATGAGCTGAAGCAGTTTGATTTCTAATCAAACTAGTAATTGTGGTATTGTTTGTTGTCGCATCTTCTTTACGAAGTATGAAAATGTATTTATCAAAAGTGAAAAAATTTCTCTTGTTCCCTGATGAAGAGGTGCTAATACTAACTTTTCCAGAGAGATCCGTATAATTAGATAAATTATCCGTTAATTTTACGAATACAAATTCATGAATATTAGTTGACCTCAATCGTTTAGACATTGCACAATCAATATTATTCAATTGTTTATATGCCGAAGAAAAAGAAACTTTAAGCCACTCCAAAAAACTTGGAGTTGACCCAATTAACTCTGTAAAATGTTCAGAGTTAAAATCCCCTTTCTCGATAGGGAATAGAGAGTTGCAAGTAATTGCTTTATACATATTAAAATTTAAAGAGGGGTTAAGTGAAAGGCCAATCAATCACTGTCTCTTTTACGGCAACAAAGTTAACAAAAAAATTCTTATAAATGGCAACATTTTATATAATAATATTTTTCAAATTTGCTAGTTTATTGATACTCTGCAATATAAGCTTATAAAGTTGTTTACCGTTTATTATTTGCAATCCCTAAATAGAGGATTAAAATAAATTTAACTTTAATAATTCTCTATTGCTTCAATAAATGGCACATCGGAAGGCTCGCACGAGCGGATTGGGTAACGTTAAATCGGAGCGAGCGGATTGACATCAGCAACCGATTTGCAGGTGGAGAGCGGAGAGGGAAGCCGATTCGTCCGAAGCAACAGAGTCCACTCCACTCTCCGCTATCTTTGTTCCCCATAAACCATCAATCTCTATTTCTAACTTCTAATTTCTAATCTCTTTTCTAACCACTTCGGGGTGAAAAATCACTACCTTTAGTGATTGCTGGCTATGATGGAATGATGTAATTTTGCGCCTATGAAAAAACGTTTGGTTCTCACAGCAACAACTATCGGCGCAATGGCACTCACAGCCAGCGCATCAACCACCGCCGACACACTCAACCTGCAAGAGGTGACCGTGACGGCTATCAAACAAGGCACCGACATTCGCAACCTTGCCATTTCGGCAACAGAAATCCGACGCAACGACTTGGAGCGCAACGGCATAACTGGCACAAAGTCGGCAGCCGACATAGTGCCTAACATCTACATTCCCGACTACGGCAGCCGCATGACTTCCACCATATATGTGCGCGGTTTGGGCACACGCATCGACCAGCCTGCACTGGGCTTGAACATCGACAATGTGCCTGTGCTGTGCAAGGAAAACTACGACTTCGACATGATGGACATCGCCAAAGTGGAGATGCTTCGTGGTCCGCAAAGCACACTTTTTGGCCGCAACACTATGGCTGGCGTGATGAACATCTACACTCTGTCGCCTCTAAGCTACGCCGGCACCAGGGCACTCATTGAATACGGCTCGCACAACACCTATAAAATCGGGGCAAGCCACTATATGAAGTTGGCTAACAATTTTGGCATGTCGTTCAACATTCTGCACAATGCCACCGACGGTGAATTTCGCAACGCGTACAACGGCAAAAAGACCGACTGGGAAAAGCAGACCGGAGCACGCGTGAAAGTGGAATGGATGCCTGCCTCCGACCTGTTTGTGAGCAATGTGTTCTCGTTTGTCCACAGCCGTGAGGGCGGCTACGCCTACGAGCAGCTGGGCAAGAACGTGATTGCCTACAACGACACCTGCTTCTATCGCCGCACCGGCATTCTCGACGGCTTGACCATTAAGCGGAATTATGAGAATTTCTCGATAAGTGGCATCACCAGCTACCAGTATCTCGACGACAACATGACGCTCGACCAAGATTTCACCGTAGATCCGTACTTCACCCTCACCCAAGACAGGAAGGAGCACGCCGTGACCGAAGACATCGTGGCTCGCTCCACATCGACAGGGGCATACAGCTGGCTGTTTGGCACTTTCGGCTTCTATCGCCACTACAATATGGATTCACCCGTTACCTTTAAGGACAAGGGCATTAGCCAACTGATTGAGCGCAACCGCAACAATGTTATGCCCTCCTACCCCATTTCGTGGGACACAAGAGACTTTGTGCTTGGCAGCGACTTCAAGAACGACACCTACGGCGTGGCACTCTACCACCAATCGAGCTACCAGCTGGGCGATTTCACCTTTGCTGGTGGTGTGCGCCTCGACTACGAGCACGCGTCGCTGAAATATCACAGCGAAACGCACACTGGCTACACCATCACCACGCAGGCTACAGGCGAAGTGTTTTCGCACGAAAATATCGACATCAACGAACGAGGACGCATCTCGAAAGAGTTTTTGCAACTGCTTCCTAAAGTTTCAGTCACCTACCTTGTGGGCGGCAACAAGACGAGTTCGCTCTACCTGAGCGTGGCAAAAGGCAGCAAATCTGGCGGCTTCAACACGCAGATGTTCAGCGATGTGCTTCAGCAAAAGTTGATGGGCGTTATGGGCATCGGTGCAAGTTACAACATCGACGAGGTGGTGGGCTACAAACCCGAAACGGCGTGGAACTACGAGCTGGGCGGACACTTCGAGTGCTGGAACCACCGAGTGAAGACCGACATCAGCGCATTCTACCTCGACTGCCGCGACCGTCAGCTCACCGTGTTCCCCAACGGCACCACCACAGGCCGTGTGATGACCAACGCTGGCAAGACACGCTCCATCGGCGCAGAGTTTGCAATGACTGTGAATCCTTGGCGTGGCACCAACTTCAACGTGAGCTACGGCTACACCAATGCGAAATTCGTGAAATACAACGACGGCAAAGCCGACTATAAAGAAAAATATGTGCCTTACAGCCCCAGCCACACGCTGTTTGTGGAAGCCGTGCACCAATTCGACTTCAACAGCGGCAGCCAGTGGTTGCGCTCTCTCACCATAGGCGCTAACATGCGTGGCACAGGCGAAATCTACTGGAACGAGGCAAACGATGTGCGCCAGCCATTCTACTGCCTGTTGGGCGCATCAGCCACTCTCGCCGGCGAGAAATATTCGCTGGAATTGTGGGGCAAAAACATCACTGGCACGAAGTACAACTCGTTTTATTTCGTGTCGATCGGGCACACCTTCCTCCAGCGCGGACACGGTGCATCGATGGGTGCCACCCTGCGCGTAAACATCTGATAAATCAACAATAATCTACAAATAACACAGAATTTCAAAACTATGATGAAAAAAATCTTATTTGCATTTGCAATGCTCGCTATGGTTGCCGGCTTCACTTCATGCGGCGACGACAACAATGGTAACAATAAAGGTGAAGACATGACCACCACCCAATTCCTTGCCATGAGTGCTAAAACGCGCATCAACAGCGTACTGATTTACGACTGCGACTTCACCGCAAAATTCACCGCAAAATATGCCGACAAAACCGCGACTCTCGTGCTCAACAATGTGAAATTCGCTGAAAAAATGCCATCGGTCGATTTTGTGATTGATGGCATTAAGTTCACACAAGAAGGCTCGGTGTTTACATTTGAGGCTTCGTCGGTAAAGGCTTCGGGAGGCTACACCGTGGGTGGATTGAAAGGTAAAATCGACACCGAGAACAACGTGTACAACATCACTTTCTATGTTGACGCCACCTACGAAGTGTTGCTCACCAGCCCATACAACTGCTCCGACAATCTGCCCTCTGGCACCGACACTCAAAAGAGCTACGCATTCAAGCAATCGACCGAGGGCGCACAGAAGAAACTGCGTTTCGCGATGATGAATGTGAAATTTGTTGAAGCGATGCCCACACTCAAGGAAATGGCAGTATATTTCAACGACGGAGATGGCTGCACCATCACCAACACCGCCACAGGCTACACATTCGAAAGCGAATCAATCACCCCTTACTACAAGGCTGGAACTACCGAAATTCCAATGGATAGCCGCCAGATGACCAACGTGAAGGGCTCTGTGGACTTGGTGAACCGCAAATTCACCATCGATTTCGACTGCTTCGGCATGCACTACACCGACACAGGCTCACTCTATCTTTGAAAAATAATTAAAAAGAACTGCCACAATGCAAAAATGTGTGATACGCTCACACATTATTGTGGCAGTTATATTATATTTGCGTGATATTAAATTAACGCACTTTTATACATGATGAAGAAATTTTTTAGCATACTGTCAGTTTTTGCCCTGATTTTCGCTGTGGCAAGCTGTGGCGACGACAATAAAGAGCCACAACCCGAAACCGTTACACGCTCTGCGCAAATGATCAACCACATTGTGAAATCAGCGAGTGGCGAGGTGCTTCCCCTATCGGAAAGCAAAATCGACTACACCATCGACCGCAACAATCGCAAAGTGACCGAAGTAACCATTCGCGTGGCTATCGACGGCGCGGCTGAGACCACTGTGAAGCTCACCGACATTAAGAGCGAAACCAGCGACCAGATTTGCACTTTCAAGGGCAGCGGCAACGGTGTCCAGAACCTGGTCGGACGCTTCGACTTCAACGAGGGCACCATTCGTGTGAACTATGATTTAGACGGCACTTACCGCGTGATTTCCACCATGCCCGAAATTTTCAGCACCGAGTGCGCCACCTCATGCGTATATACCGACGGCACCACATCGAAGAGCGACGGCACAATGTATCAATTCGACATCGACCCTGCTTCGCTCACCTCAAGCATGACCGTGATGTATCTTCACGACCAGTCGAAAAAGCGTATGCTCACATCCGTAAAAACGCTAACCAAGGCTAAGGTGACCGTTACCAAAGAAGGCTATGTGATAGAGTCGGAAACCACGATTCCCACTACCACCACATATAAGTTTAACGGTAAACTCACCACCACCATTCAGTATCCAGTTTCCAAATTGAAAGCCACTATCGATTTGGAAAACGACAAGTACGAAGCCACCATGCAGTTGGGCAGCATCGCCGTAACAGCAAATGGCAAAGTGACTAATTAATAAATTTATAGAAAACCAATACTACAATGAAACAAGCAACTATCATTCTTGCAATTCTCTTGGGCTTCGCTGTCACATCTTGCGACAATGGAGGCGACAAAACTATGTATCTTCAAGCACAAATGGTGAACCACATCGGCATCGCCGCGTTTGAAAGCGAATACACTGGCACATATCGTGCCGACGCTGCTGTATATGAAGTGGTTCTCGACACCGAAAATGGTAAAGCCGACGTGGCTTGCCGCATCACTCTGCCTACTGGCAAGATGGGCTCAATCGACCTGCGCGGCATGTCGCTGAGCGTTGACGCTAAGACTGGCGGCTACTACATCAAGCAAACCGCCGACACTCGCTCTCAAGGCTCATACACCGTGACCGACTTTTCAGGCATCATCGACCTGACAAGCAGCACCACATCAAAATCGCACTTCTCGTTCATCGTGGAGAATCACTATCAGGTGAATGCCACTATCGCCGAAATGCGATTCACTGGTGTTACAGCCGATATCAAGGATGTCGACGGCAATTTGCGCACACTCTCCAACGGCACTGTCGTGACCACGCTCAACCCTACCACCAAGAAGGCGTCAATCACCATCACCGGACTTGACTACGACGGCAATCTTGGCAAGGAGCGTACCCTCACATACGAAAACCTCGACTTCGCACCTTGCGACAATGGCTACAAGATTAAAGCCAGCGTGGCATCGCCCACCACAAATGGCGATGTGGCACTCGCTAAGTACAAGTTGAAGGATTTCGAGGCAGAAATCGACTTTTTCGACGACTTTGATGCTTCCTACACCATCGACAACATTGGCGAGGTGAGGTTGGATCTAATTAATAGGAACAATAACTAAAATCACGACTATAAATTATGAAGAAAATCTTTTCAATGCTCTTAATGGGCATGATGCTGATGGGCATGACTTCATGCCTCGACAACAATGAAAACAACGAAACAAACTTCACCCTGTCGATGTACAACCGCACCGTGACAATGGGTTCGGAAGACGTTTCTGAGTTTAATGTAAACAACACCGCATTCAAAATCAACTACACCAATAGCACCATCTCTGTGAATGTGATGGCTACAGTGGGTAAAGACAACACTATCCAATTCAAGATTGATGATATGCAACTCACCGCCGACCAAGGTATGCAAGCTTACCGCTTCTCTTGCCCAGCTGCCACCACACAAGGCGTGGAAATCACCAACTTCAGAGGTATCATCGACCTGCAAGTGGGTGTGCTGTACATGACTTACAATGTGGGTGCCGACAAGACTGTGCACGCCACCGCCGCTCTCCCATTCTTGCGCTGCAAGACCAACATCGACCCTACCGATGAAACGAAGCAAGACTTCTCAAGCGAAAAAACGCAATACGACTTCCGCATCAACAAGAGCAATATGACTGCTACCGTCACCATCGTAGGCTTTGCTAAAGACGCAGACCAGAAGGAAGCATCTGAAAACATTGCAGTGTTTGAAGGCTTGAACGTGAAGTTCACTCGCAGCGGCTACAAAATCACCGCCCCAATGGTGAAATCAACCACCACAGGTGTAGGCAACGTGTCCGACGCTACAATTAAAGACGTGGAATTCAACATCATCGACCAAGGCATCCGCTTCAACGGCAAATACGAAACCAACACATACGAAGCCGAAACCGCAGGCACAATGTTCAACGAAAAAACAGTCTAAAAAGCGACATCCAATACCCCATAAATACCACAAGCCCTGCAACTCCCCAAAAGTCGCAGGGCTTTATTTTCATCCCCCCCAACAAAAAAAATCGGAGTCGGACAAGTCAGACAAGTCCGACGCGTCCGACAAGTCAGACCCTGATTCCAAAGGCGAAAAATATCCTTTGGAAATTTATGGGGATTATGGGGATTAGAGGGTGGCGATGCGGGATTGGGTGGTGTGGAAATCGGTGATGAGTTCGTGCATGATTTGGCCGACGGGCTTCACCTCTTTGATGGTGCTGGCTATTTGGCCGATTTCGAGTTCGCCGTGTTCCAAATCGCCCTCGAAGATGCCTCGCTTCGACGCTGCACGTCCGAGCAGCTCACGGAGTTCGTCGGCTTCGGCACCACGGTTTTCGGCTTCGGCAATTTTTGCGAACAGTTCGTTTTTAATCAGTCGGGTGGGCGAAATTTTCTTCAACGCCAGCATGGTACCGTCTTCGCCAAGGTCCACGCAAAGTTGCTTGAAGGCATCGCTTGCCGAACTTTCCTCGCTCACGGCAAACAAAGTGCCAATCTGAACGCCCTCTGCGCCGAGTGCCATAGCCGCCAGCATCGCCTTGCCTGAGCCGATGCCACCTGCCGCAATCAATGGCAGGGAAATGGCGTCGCGCACCTGTGGAATGAGCGCCAAAGTGGTGGTCTCTTCCCTACCGTTATGGCCACCAGCCTCAAAGCCTTCAGCCACCACGGCATCAACGCCAGCCTCTTCACATTTCTTGGCAAACTTACTGCTCGACACCACATGCGCCACCTTTATGCCAGCCTCGTGGAAGCGTGCGGTGTACTTCTTTGGGCTGCCAGCCGAGGTGAACACGATTTTCACGCCCTTTTCGATGATGATTTCAATGAGACGCTCAATTTCGGGGTACATCAAAGGAATGTTGATGCCCCAAGGCTTGTCGGTGGCTGCGTTCATCTTGTCGATGTGCTCGATAAGGGTTTCGGGGTGCATACTGCCAGCGCCCAGCAGCCCCAAACCTCCGGCATTGCTCACAGCGGCAGCCAAACGCCAACCGCTACACCATACCATACCACCAGCAATCACTGGATATTGAATTCCAAAAAGTTCTGTTACTCGATTAGGTTTCATAACTATTATAATTTTATATATTCATTTCAATATTTTCACATTCAGACAGTTGTAGCCATTACTTGAATGGCTGGCCAAGGAACAAGAGAGCGGTGACCTTACTGCGCTTGAGCGCATAAATCACCAACAGGGTTACGGCAATCACACAAAACGCCACCACCATCGACAACGCAACCAATGGCACCACAGCCATACCCACCTCTTTCAGCGGCTCTTGAAGCGCAATGAGGGGGAACAGGAAGAAATAGTGAAGCAAGTAGATGCCAAGGCTCTCGTGACCGAGGAAATTGAAGTATCGGGCTATCGCCGACGGCGTTTTACCCTCGGTGCGATATTCTTTGAGCGACCACGGCTCAACGAGGGCGATTACCACCATAATGAGGGCGAAGTGCATCACCGGAATGGTGGCGAAACCGATTACCGACCACATGCTTGCCATATCGGCTCCCCAAATATCCCATGGATAGACCACGCTGTAGAACGCCAAGCCAAACACCACCATGGCGACAGCCAATGCCCACTGGTTGTGCACAAGGCGATTGAACGCCTCTTTCATGTGATTTGCCATCACACCCATCATAAACACAGGGAAGAAGCGCGCAAGCAGTCCGAAGCCCATGTAATCCACATTCGCTTCCTCATCGGCAAAGGTCATCGACAGGGCTATGAGTATGCCGTAGGCGGCAAGCAGCACCACGACTTGAGGGAATATGCCTTTGAGCCGTTGGAGAATGGTGCTAATCGGAATGTAGATCAGGCACAGTTCAAACAGGCACAGCGTGAACCAGTAGCCGTTTTTCCAATAGGCACGCAAAAGGTCGGGCAGATTGTCGCTCAATGGCGATTGCAGTCCGCTATGTGGAAAATACCACACCCACAGCGGCGTGATAACTAAAAATGGGATAATGAGTTGTATGAAGCGTTTTTTCAGTCCAGGGGTAATGAATTGCTTGTCAGTATTCGCCTTGTAAGTGAGATAGCCGCTGATGAAGAAGAAAACAGGCATGTGAACTTGGCCTATCAACTTAAACAGGAAGGCGGCATCAAGCCCTCTAACACACATGGTGAGCACATGTCCCATCACCACCATGAAAATAGCGATGCCTTTCAGCAGGTCGAAGTATTCAATTCGTTGTTTCTTTAGTGCAATGCCAATCATTATGTTAATTAGTTTGTGTAGATTTTGTTTCTACAAAGATACGCAAAAATCACTTTTTTTTGATGTTGATAGATATGAAATTGCTAAATTTGTAGAAAATCATGTACTATGGCAAAAGAAATCAAAAAATGGGCAACTCTGGAATCGCGCTACATCATTCAGCGACCATGGCTCACCGCCCGCGTGGATAAGGTGCAACTGCCCGACGGACGCATCAACCCCGAACATTATGTGCTTGAATACCCTGCGTGGGTGAATGTGATAGCCGTAACCAAAGATGGGCAAATGGTGATGGTGCGCCAGTATCGCCACGGATTCGATGAAGTGCTGGTGGAACTGTGCGCCGGCGTGGTGGAAGATGGCGAAGCGCCTATCGAGGCCGCCAAGCGCGAACTGCTTGAAGAAACCGGCTATGCCGGCGGCGAATGGCGCGAAGTGATGACCATCGGACAAAACCCCAGCATCTGCGACAACCTCACCCACTGCTTCGTGGCTGAAGGCGTGGAGAAAGTGAGCGCCCAGCACCTCGACGCAAGCGAAGACATAGAAGTGCTGCTGATGAGCAAGGCAGAAGTGCTCGACATGCTCATCAACGACCAACAAAAGCAAGCCCTCATGGCAGCCCCCCTCTGGCGCTACTTCTACACCCAGAAATAAAAATTACCACACAAAAACAAACGCTATAGCGTAAACATAACAAAATTAGGTTCTCTGGCTTTTTTGCAAAGCTTAGAGAGCCTAATTATTATGGGAAATCACCTTTATGGTTGAGGGTGGTTATTTGATGAATTTTGCGGTTTTGGTGGCGGATTTGATGATGTAAACGCCGTTGGTGAGCGATGTGGCGATGTTGGCTGTGCCGTTGGCTTGTGCCTTGGCCACCATTTTGCCTGTCACATCATATATCACAACTTCACCCACCACGTTGCTCACCACGATATTGTCGCCATTCACAGTCACAGCCAATGGGCTATTCTTTACTGCGGTGATGCCTGTGGCTGGAGTTTGGGTGATGGTAAATTCCACATCTTGGCAAGTGGGGTACGACACTTTCACCTTTGCCACGCGTTCTGACGCGCCTTCGGGCAGAGGTTGCGCTGTGGCAGTAATCACAGCATCAGTGTCTTTGCCTGCACCTACGGTAGTGAGCCAAGTGGCTTCTGCGCCTTGCTCGTCGGTCACAGCCACGGTGAGTTCCGACGCATCTTTATAGCTATCGAGGCACAACTTCACATCGCCACCTACAGCACCAACGGTAAGGCTTGTTTCTTTAATCGCCTTGAGCCAAGGGAATTCTGTTTCGAGTTCAATAAAAAGATGGGTTTTCAACTCATTGCCGTTATTGTCGGTCAAAGATGTGGCTGGCAACACAGCAGAAGTGGGCTTACCATTATTCATACCAGAGAGGTAGAAGTACTGCGAATTAGTGTCGTTTTTATCATAAGAGATAGTTTGAAGCAGATAGATGGTGTTGTTCTGGTCACAGTCGAGACCATACACAAGCCCAAACACATCACGGTCGATTACCACAGGATCGGTTCCTTCGGTTGGAGCTACATCAAATGGAATGGCGTAGTAGTTGAAATTGCCCATTGGCACCTTCACAATGTCGGCATACGCACATTCAGCACCAGCAAAGCCAGCATACGGCATATCGTTAGGCGAACAGCGGTAGAACGCAAAACCAAACTTCGAGGTTTCACTAATCATACCATAGGCAAGCACCCAAACACGCTTCACGATGTAAGGCTTGGTTGGCTTCTCGTATTTTGTCATAAAGCCAAATGGCGCATAATAAGCGGAATCGGTAGGATTCTTGCCCAAAAGCATTTGGGTCCAAATATTCTTGGTGAATTTGTGGAAACCGCTCAATGGAATAGACTGGCTGTTGAAAAGGAAACTTACCTCATCTTTTTGCACATTCGCCAAAGTGAGCGGATAGGTTTTGCCATCCATCTCAGGGGCACCACCGGCATACACGTCCAACACAGGAAGTTTATAGCTTTCGTCGGCAAAGTCTTGAGCCTTAACCGTAAGTTCTGGAGTAGGATACAAACCTTCGATACTGCGCGAGGGAATAAAGCCTGACACCAAATCCTTGTCGGTAGAGGTTTGGGCTGTACCATCGTCAGCCAGATATTGCCACGACACAGATTCCACATTAGCAGACGAACGGTTAGTCCAAGTCAAATCGGTGTAGGCTGGAACGTGGAGGAAAGTGCGGACCGAACCGCCATCGGTAGCAATCAATGGATATTCAATATTCTTGCTCAATCCCCAATACATAGTACCAGCTGGGCGCTGATACAGGGCAGTGAGTTTCGCCTTGTCAACCACCACTTTATCAAGTTCCATCGTGTTGCCACGAATACCCACATATCGGAACGCGATTTCCACTTCCTTACCTTCGTAGTTCTTCAGCGAAATCACCACATCTTCGCTTCTTTGGTTATAGTAGTTGTTAAACAAATCGTTGAGCGTGTAGTTGCGCCACGCTGGCTCAATGTCGTAGACTTCCTTCCATTCACCACCATTTTCACGAATATACACCTTCAGCGTAGCCGCAATGATTTGATGAATGAACTCCATGGTGCCAAAATTGATGTTCTCGTTCGACATGTCGTAAAGATAGAGCGGAGAATAGCTGATGTTGAACGAGAGTTGCTCATTAGTGCGCAACTTCATCTTTGGAGTAACGAGCCACTCGTCTTGTGGAAGGTCTTCTTTCTTGTTATCGGCGCGTGTCACCCTTGCGTAAGGGATCACGCAATAGTATTTTCCCTCCACAGGAGTTGGGAGCGAGCCTGCCTGTCCGCTCACAAACCATGTGAACGCGCCACCATCGTAACTTCCAGCCTCGCCTTCAGAATTGATTTCGCTCCAAGTGGCAGGAATCCAGTTTTTAGTAGTGCCGTCCCATCCTTCAAAACCTTCATTGAGCAATGCGCCCTCGACGTCGGCTTTCGATGAAGGCGCTTTCAGCACCTTGACTGGCTGGGCATCGGCTTTAACAATACGCTTGTATTTCACACCGTTTTTAAGTACGCACTCCTGTTCGGAAACACCGGGCGCAAGCACCCTTTCCGAGAGCACTGTGGCGTTGGCATCATGCGTGTCAACTAACTGGCGCGACACACTTGCGTTCACTTTGTAGTCTTGACCCTTGGAATTGGCAAGCGGATTCACTTCGACACCAGCGTGTGCCATTACCGCCATACCACAAAAAGCCATTGCTGAGAGGAGGATGGTTTTCTTCATAATTGGGTTGATTTATTTATAGAGTTAGTAATCAAGTGACTTTACATCTGCAAAGATAAACAAATATTAAAACAAAATCCACTTTTGCCGCAAAAATGAAAGAAAAATTTCATTTTCAAGACAAAAGTGGATAAATTATTTGGTTTTTGATTTATAACAGTAACACACCACAGCCCTACGGCTGCACGGTGATTTGGGTGCCAGAGGAGTGGGCGGAGAGCTGGGGAGCGTATTGGCATTGGGCGGTGGCTATGCCTGCGCTGAAGCTGCCCTCAGCCGTCACATACACATCGTAACTGATGATGTGTGTGCCCTTGTCGAGCGAGGTGAAGAACAGGCTGGTTTGGGCATCTTTCGTCTCTTGGAAGAAATAAGTGCCGTCCATGTAACGACTGCCCGAAAGTTGGTCTTTAGGCTCAAAGCAAGCCGCACGCTGGTCGGTGACGGTGAGGAAATCGAGATCTTTGTTGTTTTTAATCACCACACGCACTTGCACTTTGTCGCCCACCTTGAAATTGCGGTCGGAGGCAGGAATGAGTTTGCCGTCGGCACCATAAACGAGATATTCTTTTCTGATGCTCATTTCGGTGATTTCTTTCGCCTCAACCGAAGCCATAGGAGCCTTGTATTGGCAATACACGGCACCCCATGCCGGACTTGCGCTCTTGCGGTCGATTGTCAGCGTGGCACCGCTCTTGGCAGGGATAGTCTTGCGGCAGTAGCCCACATATTCATCAATATGGCTAAACTGCACCGCCTCGCCATCGATGGTGATGATGGGCTTTTCGCTGCGTTCGAGCCACTGGCTGCCAGTAGAAAGGAGAGCATACACCGCATCGGCTGCAAGGCTTGAACTGCCCCAGTCGTTGGATTGCTTCATCAGCAGAATCCACTTGCGGATTTGGTCAATTTCGGTCTGCGACGCACCCACCTCGTGCATTGCCTCAAGAATAGTGGCGGTGACTGCCACCTTGTCGAAGTAGCGCCAACCGATTTGCAGATTGTCCCAATACATGCCCAACTCAGGCTTCACGATAGCGAACTGGCGGAGCGATTCCACGATGCGGCTTGCCACTTTCTTGTAGCCGCCACGGTTGAGTGCCATGGCAAAGTAAGCCTTTTCGCCCATTGGCAGCCCCTTCCAATCCTTGGTCATGGCAGAGAGTGCCTTTTTCATCATCTTATCGTTGCCCGATGGCAATTTCACGCCAGGGAACAGCGAGCGCACATACACATACGAACTGAATCCGCTGTAATTCTTTTTGCTCACTTTCTGCTGCTGGTTCCACAGTTTGAGCATTTCGCTATCGTAATAGGCAAGCGCCTTTTTCGTTATCTGATTGATGTCGGCATCATCTAAGGTGTAGCCCAAGTGCTGCAATTCGCCAATCAGTTGAAGCACCACTTCTGTGGTCCACAGACTGCTTCGGCAACCGTTGTACTCATACCACGGGAATCCGCCATCGGCACGCTGCAACTTCTGCAAAGCACCCACAATCTTTTTGTGCTCGGCACTCATCTTCTTCTCGTCGAAAAGTTCAATGAGTTTCGACATGCGCAACGACTGTCGGTCGGCCTCGTTCACCCATGGCGATGCCAGCAAGTCGGAAATCTTCAAGTCCTTATTTTTTTCGAGCATTGAAGTGAGTGTGCTGTCGGCACCGTCGGCTTTCCATTGCTGAATGGCTGTTTTAATGAGCGGATTCGACTTTGCCACGCCCTGCACCAGCACCTCTGCAAACAGGTTGTTAGCAAGGCTGGTGGCAATGTGATAGTTGGGCTCATAGATGGTGGGCAGAGCCGTAACGCAATACCACACAGGATTGTCGCAATATTCGAGCGTCACGCGGCTGTCGAGTGGGAACGATGGCATTTTCACCTCAAAATGAGGTTTGGCGGCATCCACGAAAAATGGTTCGGTCTCAATCACTGGTGCAATATCACTCAGCACAGGAAGCATCACCTGCTCGCCATCGCCGAAAGTGGCATTGGCGGCTTTCACACGGAAGCCAACAAATGGAATGGTGTCGGGCACGGCAAATTCAATGCCCACCACCTCGGTGCCTTTCGCAGCGATATTGCCATCAAAACTCTTGGTCGCCACCACCTCTTGGGTGCGAGGGTTAAACAGTTCGACCACGGCAGAGAATGTGGTAGCCTCATCGGTGGCGTTCATCACGCTTGCCTTCAGTGCCACCTTGTCGCCACCGCGCACAAAGCGTGGCAGGCTCGACTTCACCATAATGGGCTTTTGAGTGAGCACCTCACGACTGATACTGCTGCTCACCATGTTGCCAGTGTAGGCAATGGCTTGCATCACCCAAGTGGTGTTGAACTCCGGTGCCTCAAATTCCACGATCAGATTACCACCAGTGTCGGAAGTGAGCATTGGTTTCCAAAGCGCGGTTTTGATGTCGGCCTCACGGAGCTTAATATCGTTGAGTTGCGGTTTCTCCTCTGCTTTGCTCTCTTTCGGAAGTTCAGCATTTGCCCTATCAATAGTCTCAACCTTACTTTCTTCCAACACACCTTGTGATTTCGCACTCATCTTCATCGCAATACCATAGGCTATGCCGTGAACACTGCCCATCAACAAGATTTGTGGGAAAAATTGCTGGCCATACATATTAAATTCGGGCCACTCTGGCGAGTAACCTTTCACTTTCACCTTATCTTGATATGAAGCGGAAAGGTAACGACTATATACGAAAAACGATGTGCCGATAGCGTAGCGGCGAGCATCGAGATATGCCGCATAAATGCTCCACTTATTGCTACTGAGGCTTTCGAGTGCCTTGTCGTACATTTCAAGCATCATCGCCGTCTGCACAGGATTGCCGTTTTTATCAACAAATTGCATCGTCCACTTTTCCTTTTCGCCTGGCACAAGCTTGTCGCGGAAAGAGTTGAGCTTGATGTTCAGCTTCTGCTCATTGATGGTGGAGATGAATTTGTGGTAGTATCGGCAGACTTCCCCTTTATACACATTGATAAATTCCACCGATATATATTCGTCGGGGGCATTAAGAATTTGCAGCGCGAAATCGTGCATACCTCGCTTATAGTGCAACCAGCCCTCCTTCACAATGCCTGCTCGGCTTGTTGCCACATAGTAGATGTGAGATTCCGGTGCCGAAACACCGATGGTGGTGTGTGCCACATTCTTTCCGTCAACACGGTAGGCCTCAGTAGGAATCCAGATAGGGCAGTCTTTCACTGGTGCACACTTGTCGGTGCTACGGTAAATGACGACTTCTGCTTTTGAGGTGATGTTGGGTTCATCAGCCACTTGCACCTCAATGCTATATACGCCCGATGGCACCTCGGAGAAATCGGCTTCAAGGGCATCAGTTTTGAAAGAACTTGCTTTCACCACATTGCCGCTCTCGTCTTTCAGCGTGTAGGTGCACACCAAACTCTTATCGGCATCGTCGGTAGAGTTGAAAATCACAGGCAGTTTTGCCTTTTTGCTGTTTTCGTGGGTGAAATCATGAATTTCGATACTGCGGATTCTGCCTACCACAAACGAGTGATAACCCTCACGGCTTTCGCCAGCAGCGGTAGTGACCTTGGCGCTGAGCGTATAGCTACACCAATTCCAAGCATATTTAACTTCGCCATTGCCAAACAGACTGGCAGGGTATTCGATGGTGAAGCGGCCGTCAGCATCGGTGATGACGGTGGTATCGTTGAGCGTGGTGCCACCTTCGCTCTCATAACGCCAATACCAACTCCACGCCCTCTTTGAGAGCGTCAGTTTCACCTCGGTGTTGGCGATAGGCATACCTGAATAGGTGGTGGCTGTGCCTGTAATCTTCACAGGCTGCTTGCTCACGAAATTATGACTTGCGTCGGGAAACTCTACGGCGAAAGTGGGCGTTTTGTATTCACTCACATCCACATATCTTCTTCCGTAGAATCCGCTGCCAGAGAAATTCACCAGCCATCTGCCGTTCATGCGGTCGGTGGGAATGGTAAATGCGCCTTCAATGCGTCCGAAAGCGTCGGAGGTGAGTTTGAGTTTTTTCACCGATTTGTAGTTGGCATCTTTCAATTCCACCTCTATCGCCTCGCCCGAAGCCACCGTTTTTGAAGTGGTGCCTACACGATAGAGCACAGCGGCAAACTTGATGGTTTCGCCAGGACGGTAAATCGCCAAGTCGGTGTAAACACTCATTGATTTCTGAATGTTGTCGGTATCGTCGAATTGGTAAACCGACACCTTAGGAGCGTATTTGTCGATGCCTTTGGTGAGGCTCACTTCACGGTCGTAATCAAATTCCACAGGCAGCGCACACGAGCCATCGGTAGCAGTCACGCCATCGATGTTCTCACCCTTCACGCTCACGCCCTTCATGGGTGCGCCTGTGGTGCGGTCCACCGCAAATATTCTGGTTTCCTTCTTTTCGCGAGCCACAGTGAATGAGGCAATGTCGTAAACGAGGAGCAAATCGTTGGTCCGCGAGGTGGATTCAATCGTTTTGCTTCCGTTCTTAAACGCCACCACAAACGCATACTGCCCATAAGGGAGCGGATTCAGCACCGCTGTGGTTGCGGTGTCGGTGAAAGATGGCATCGCACCATCTACATGCTTATCGTAGGTGGCGATAAATTTGCATTTTTTTGTGTCGATTTTGGTTTCTCCACGCTTTTCCAGTGCTTCCACATAACTGTCGGGCACCTGATAGACGCTTATTGAGAAATCGTTCACATTCCTCACTCGGCATTCCACACGAATGGAGTCGCGAGAACTGACGCTGTTGGCGCGTATGATGTCCACCTTCTTGCATTCAATTTCTGCCAACCGCTCGCTCACTTGATAGGCATATACCCCATTAGGGTATCTCTGCAAATAATCCTTCAGATGCTTGTAACTCTCGGCGGAGGCGTGCAATTCAGTAAGCAGACAGCCCGAATGTTCGTTGTCCTTGTATTGGTCGTAAAGTTTGAGTTTTTCCGCCGTATTGAGGCCTTGGCTTTTGCTGAAGAGATAGGCTGGCACATATCCTGCCCGGAGCAAATACTCGCATTGGTCAGTTTGCTCATCAGTAGATTCTGATGCAAATTCACCCTTTTGCGCCAACACGAAATCGTAGAGCGTGGGCTGGTAGAGCGCGCCCAATTCGTTATACTTCAAAATGTTGGCATAGTCGATGATGGCACACTTGCGCAATGCTTCCTTATCGCTCACGGCTTCGGTCATCAGTTCTTTAATCTTTTCGTTGAAATCGTTTCTGCCCCATTCCGAGTAATCGGCAGGGCGAGCGTCTTCCTTCGTTTTTCGCCAACCGGCATACACATTCGAATATGAGCGGAAAACCTTGGCTTCGAGGGTGAGCAACAGCGCCTTGAAATCAGGGCGATTTTCCTTTTTCAGCACCGACTCGATTTTGCCGATAATGGCAGGCAAATTCTCTTGCGAGATATTGCCTTCGGCTATACCGTAACGCACCAGCGCGTCGATCATCTGTTCGCCATTGTTGGCTTTCAATGCGGCAGAAAGGTCGGCAGTTGCCTTTTTCGACACCTCTTTCGGGAAATCAAAATCAGGAGTTTCCACTTTCTGATTGGCAAACAGACTGAATGGGAAAATAGCCATAACTAAAGCAATAATAATATTTGACAACTTGGTTACTTTCATAGGTTATACATATTTGTTCCTCATAGCGAGGGTGAATAATTCAAACTATATCTAAATGCAAAAATAACGATAATTTCGAGAAAAGCAAAGACCACGAATCAGGATTTTGGAAGTAAAGAAGTTAAAGATGTTGAAGAAGTTAAGAAGTTGAAGAAGTTAAGAAGTTAAGACGATTGCTTCGGCTTCTTCGATAATTCGATAATTCGAAATCTCGATAATTCGAAAACTCGTTGACCTGTTGACTCGTTGACTCGTTGACTTTCCTGAGAAGAAAAAAAAATTCCGTGGTATATGTGGTGGAATATACTACGGAAATTTTGAGATGTGTATTTGTGTAAGTTAGTTTATCTGATTGGGGTTGAGGTCGTCGGTGATGGTTTCGAATGTGGCGTTGCTGTTTTCCACACTGTCGCGGTAACTGCGTGCAGTGGTGTCGGAATCGGCGCCTACCACGATTTCTGTGCCACCAAGCTGACCATTAGCCATTGGATTTTGGCTACTTGAGCTGCCATTGAACAAATTAAACACCTGAATCATACAGAAAACACCGGCAAACATGGCTGCCATATACACATAGGGACGGAATCGCACCCATAGGTTTGGTTTTTCTTTCTCTTCAGGAGCGGCTGCTTCTGGCAACTTCTCTGCGAGGTTTTTGGCAAAATCGTTGAAGTAGTTTTCCGGGGTGGTAAACCCGGATTTTTTACCCAACTTGCTCAATATTTTGGAATCTTCTTCTTGTCTCATAGCGCTTGTTTGACTTGTGTAAATAGAAAAGGTTTAATCCTCCTCACCAAAAAAACTTTCAATTTTTTTAACAGCGTGGTGATACGACGCTTTCAATGCCCCTACCGATGTGCCGAGAATTTCACTCATATCCTCGTATTTCATCTCATCGTAGTAGCGCATGTTAAACACCAGTCGCTGTTTGTCGGGGAGTGTGGCAATGGCCTTCTGAAGCTTGAGTTGAGCCTCATCGCCATCGAAATACCTGTCGGCTTCAAGGTTGCTGGTCAAGAACGACGAATCGTCGTCGAGCGAGATGTTGTTTTGCACCTTTTTCTTGTTGATGAAGGTGATGCTTTCGTTCACGGCAATCTTGTAGAGCCATGTCGAAAACTTGGCATCGCCACGGAAACTGCCAATGTTGCTCCACGCCTTGATGAAGGTGTTTTGCAGCACATCGTTGGCATCGTCGTGATCGATAACCATGCGGCGAATTTGCCAGTAAAGCGGTTGCGAATAGTGCTCAATCACTTTACCGAATGCGGCGTTCACCGTCTCCTGATGATGGAGTTGCTCAACAATCAGTGCCTCGTCGTATGTATCTTTTTGTCCCATATATTACTGTTACAGTCCTACAAAGATAACTATTTTATTTCATTTCGGCAAACACTCCTTACTTCTGCCATCGCTCCCCCACCCGCACTTTTCGCCGCCATCTTCCACACTATTAAAGAGTGGATTTGTGAGGATACAGATTTTTTGGTATCTTTGTGGGTTATAAGGATTACAAGATATTATCAATATATGAACGAAAACAATCGCAAAGTGGCCCTTATCACGGGCATCACTGGTCAAGACGGCTCTTTCTTGGCTGAATTTCTGCTTGAAAAGGGTTACGACGTGCACGGTACCATTCGCCGCTCGTCGGTAGATTTCCGCGAACGCATTGCCCACCTCGAGGGCAAACCACATTTCCACCTCCACTATGCCGATATGAGCGACTCGATGAGTTTGATTAAGGTAATCGGCCAGGTGCGACCTACCGAAATCTACAACTTGGCGGCGCAAAGCCATGTGCAGGTGAGTTTCGACTCGCCCGAATTTACCGCCGACGTAGATGCCACCGGCGTGCTGCGTGTGCTGGAGGCTGTGCGCCAATGTGGGCTCACTAAGGAATGTCGCATCTACCAAGCCAGCACCAGCGAACTCTACGGCAAGGTGGAAGAAGTGCCCCAAAACGAGAACACCCCTTTCCACCCCTACAGTCCCTACGCTGTGGCTAAACTCTACGGCTACTGGATTGTGAAAGAATACCGCGAGGCTTACGATATGTTCTGCTGCTCTGGCATCTTGTTCAACCACGAGAGCGAACGCCGTGGCGAGACTTTCGTGACCCGCAAAATCACCCTTGCGGCAGCTCGCATCAAGGCTGGCAAGCAGGAAAAACTGTATTTGGGCAATCTGTCGAGCCTGCGCGACTGGGGCTACGCTCGCGACTATGTGGAGTGTATGTGGCTCATTCTCCAGCACGACACGCCTGAAGACTTCGTGATCGCCACCGGTGTGCAACACAGCGTGCGCGAATTTTGCACCTTGGCGTTCCACCATGTGGGCATCGACCTCGAATGGCAAGGCGAGGGCGAAGACGAGAAGGGTATCGACAAGGCCACAGGCAAGGTGCTTGTGGAGGTGAGCCCCGACTTCTACCGCCCTACCGATGTGGTGAACCTCTGGGGCGACCCCACCAAGGCAAGAGCCGAACTCGGTTGGGACCCACAGCGCACCTCATTTGAGGAACTCGTGAAAATCATGGTTGACCACGACGTGGCAAAAGTGGCTATCGAAAACGCCGGCGACCAAATCCGCGTCAACCTCGCAGAATACCTCGAAAAGGGAATTGTAAAATAAAAGTCAACAAGTCAACGAAGTTTCGAAAATTCGGAAATTCGGGATTTCGGGATTTCGAGATTTCGCCCCCTCAAAAACAAGAAACAATGGATAAAAATGCGAAAATATATGTGGCTGGGCACCGTGGATTGGTGGGCTCTGCCATTTGGAAGAACCTCGAACAACGCGGCTACCACAATCTGGTGGGCCGCACACATGCCGAACTCGATCTGACCGACCAACTGGCTGTCAGAAAATTCTTCGACGACGAACGCCCCGACGCTGTGGTGCTGGCGGCGGCTTACGTTGGCGGCATTATGGCTAATTCGCTCTACCGCGCCGACTTCATCATGCAAAACATGATGATGCAGTGCAACGTGATTAGCGAGAGTTATGCCCACGGTGTGAAAAAGCTGCTTTTCCTGGGCTCCACCTGCATCTACCCCAAGAATGCGCCACAGCCTATCAAGGAAGACGCTCTGCTCACCTCGCCACTGGAATACACCAACGAGGAATACGCCTTGGCTAAAATTTCGGGCTTGAAGATGTGCGAAAGCTACAATCTGCAATATGGCACCAACTACATAGCCGTGATGCCTACTAACCTCTACGGTCCCAACGATAATTTCCACCTCGAAAATAGCCATGTGATGCCTGCGATGATGCGCAAGGTGTATCTCGCTCGCATGATTGGCGAAGGCAACTGGGACGCTATCCGCAAAGACATGGACAAACGCCCAGTGAACGGCATCGACGGAAAGGCATCGGAAAAAGCCATTCTTGATGTGCTGAGCCACTACGGCATCGAGAACAACAAGGTGAACCTTTGGGGCACCGGTTCTCCATTGCGCGAATTTCTCTGGAGCGAGGACATGGCTGATGCCAGCGTGCATGTGCTGCTGAACGTGAACTTCAGCGACATCATCGGCATCGACAAATACTCGTCGGTGCATTTCGGCAACAGCACCGATGGTAAGGTGGACCGCAACAGCAGCGAAGGCCGTGGCGGCGCCATTCCATCGCTGGGCGAAATCCGCAACTGCCACATCAATGTGGGCACTGGCAAGGAGGTGACCATCAAGCAGCTTGCCGAACTCGTGGCGAAAGCCGTGGGCTTCACTGGCACTATCGCTTTTGATGCCACCAAACCCGACGGCACTCCACGCAAACTCTGCGATGTGTCGAAGCTCCACAGCCTCGGTTGGACCCATAAAATGGAAATTGAAGACGGTGTGAAAGCACTCTTCAAATGGTATATCGAAAACTAAACAAGACACTATAAATCCACAGTCTATGCCAACTCCAAAAACTAAAGGCGGCTCAGCGCTGAAAGAAGTGATAAGAATCAGTCTTGACGAGCCAAAAATGTTTCATGTGATACTGCACAACGACGATGTGACCACTATGGAATTTGTGGTGCATTTGCTCACCACCGTGTTTCGCAAGTCGCAGCCCGCTGCACAGGAAATCATGCTCACGGTGCACCGCAAAGGCTGCGCCACTGTGGGCACTTACACCTACGATGTGGCTTACACAAGAAAGTCAAAAGCCTTGAATATGGCGAAAAATGCAGGTTATCCACTGAAAATAACAATGGAAGAAGCAAACTAAACACACACTCATAACACTCAAATGGAACAAAAGAAAATCACATTCAACCGCGATTTAAACAAGGCGATGAAATTCGCCTCTCAAAAAGCGCTGGTGGAAAATAGCGATTTTATCACTCCGGAGCATTTGCTCTACGGCATGATGACTCTGCCACAGATGCAAGACTTGATGTGGTCGTGCAACGAAGCCTTCGACATCGACGATTTTTTGGATGAACTCGACGAGCACATTGAGGAATCGACGAAAGACGACTCGCAAGGCGCGAAACCCAACGACATTTGCGAGCCTTCCTTCCAGTTGCAGCAGGTTTTCACCGATGCCGTGCGCCAGGCCATCATGGCTGAGCGCAAAGCCATAGATATGCCAATGGCAATCAACGCCATTCTCTGCCTTGAGAATTCATGGGCGGCATATCTGCTTCGCAAGCACGCCAATGTGGAAGACTTTGAGATTATGACTGCGACCGAAATTCATTTTCACGAACGCTCCACAGGTGTAGAAGAAGACGACGACCAATATTCAAACGGTGAAGGTGATAATCCATTTGGACTTTTCGACGATGACGACGAGGATCTGCTGTTTGGCGATGAGGACGACTACTCAAGCCCCTCCCACAAAAACGACAAGTGGAAAAAATATGTGACATGCATCAATGAGCACCTCGCTGAGAAAAATCCGCTCATTGGCAGAGAGAAAGAACTCGACCGCACCATACAGGTGCTGTGCCGAAAAGACAAGAACAACCCTCTACACATCGGCGAGCCGGGCGTAGGTAAAACTGCGCTGGTATATGGCGTGGCGCGCCGTATTGAGGAAGGTAAAGTACCCGACCGACTGAAAGGTTGCAACATCTACCAGCTCGACATGGGCACGCTGCTGGCTGGCACTCGCTTCCGTGGCGACATGGAGCAACGATTGAAGCAAATTATGGAGGGTGTGACAAGTGAGGCACACTGCATCATCTATCTCGACGAGATTCACAACATCGTAGGGGCAGGAAAAGGTGCAGAGGGCGGCAGCGATGTGTCGGACTTGCTAAAACCTTACCTCGACGACGACCGAATCAGGGTGATAGGCGCCACCACCTACACCGAATATAATAAGAATTTCACCCGCAGCGTGGGTATGATTCGCCGCTTCCAGACCATCGATGTGGAAGAGCCAAGCATTGACGAGGCTATCCACATCTTAAAGAGTCTGAAGCCCATCTACGAGAAGTATCACCATGTGAAATACGATGATGCCGCCATTGAATATGCAGTGACATCGAGCGCAAAGTTTATCACCGACCGCTTCTTGCCCGACAAGGCCATCGACATCATCGATGAAGCCGGTGCGCAAGCCGAGATGGAAGGGAAAAAGTACAAGAAAATCGGCAAAAAACAAATTGCCGAGGTGCTGGCGAAAGTGGCGAAAATCGACGCGCTTGCCATCAAGCAAGACGACAACAAGAACCTTGCATCGCTCGAAAGTCGCATGAAAGACGTGATTTACGGTCAAAACCGCGCTATCCAAACCGTGGTGGAAGCCGTTCAACTCTCCAAGGCTGGACTTACCGACGAAAACAAGCCGCTGGCAAGTCTGCTGTTCGTGGGTCCCACAGGCGTGGGCAAAACCGAGGTTGCGAAAACGCTGGCGCAGGAATTGGGTGTAAAACTCGTGCGCTTCGACATGAGCGAATATGTGGAGAAGCACACCGTGGCAAAACTGATTGGCGCACCTGCTGGCTATGTGGGCTACGACGACGGTGGATTGCTCACCGATGCCGTGCGTAAATCACCCGACTGCGTGCTGCTGCTCGACGAAATTGAGAAAGCGCACTCCGACATCTTCAACATTCTGCTGCAGGTGATGGACTACGGCGTGCTCACCGACAGCAAGGGCCGCAAGGCGCATTTCAAGAATGTAATTCTGATTATGACCAGCAACGCCGGCGCACAATACGCCTCACAGGCAAGCGTGGGATTCGCTTCCACAGCCACTGCCGGTAGTGCCATGCTCAAGCAGGTGAAGCACACATTCAAGCCCGAATTTATCAACCGCCTCAACGAGATTGTGGTGTTCAACGATATGGACGAGCAGATGGCGAAACTCATTCTCGGCAAGAAATTGCGTGAACTCAACGCCAAACTGGCAGCGAAATCGGTAAGCATCACGCTCACCGACGAAGCACACCAGCATCTGCTCAAGAGCGGTTACTCGAAGGAGTACGGCGCACGCGAAATGGATCGTGTGATACAGCAGCAACTCAAAACCATGCTCATGCGTGAAATCCTGTTCGGCAAACTGAAAAAAGGCGGCGAAGCCACTGTGGATTTGCAAAACGGCACATTAACTATCAAGTAATCATAATTCTAACTATGGTTTTTCAACTTGACGATGACGATATTTGGTTTCCAGAGCCCATATTCGGTGAAGACGATGGATTGCTGGCTGTGGGCGGTGATTTGAGCACAGAGCGGCTCATCATGGCTTATTCCAACGGCATTTTCCCCTGGTATCCCTACGATGCCGGCTGCCCTATCATGTGGTATTGCCCACTGAAGCGATTTGTGATTTTCCCAGACGAGATTCACATTTCGCACTCGATGCGCACGCTCTTAAACAAGCACACCTACCATGTGACATGGGATAAGGATTTTGATGGCGTGATTCATGGCTGTGCCACAGTTTCGCAACGCAACGTGACCGAAGGCGCATGGCTCGGCGATGATATGATTGAGGCTTACACACGCCTGCACCGCGAAGGCATCACCCACAGCGTGGAAGTGTGGGACGGCGACAGACTGGTGGGCGGACTGTATGGCGAAAGAATAGGCAACGCCTTCTGTGGCGAGAGCATGTTCTCGCTCGTGCCCAGCGCATCAAAGATAGCGCTCATCTTCCTTGCACGAAAAATGCAAGCCGAGGGCGTGGCAATCATCGACTGCCAGTTCGAAACACCCCACCTCGCATCAATGGGCGGCAAATTCATCACCTACAACCACTACATGACCCTCCTAACCGGGCACGAATACACCACCCTCGACCTCGACGACTAACCACCCCCACCCCAAAAAAGTCACCAAAGAAAAATGTCCGAGCTCTCCGAGTACGGATCAGTGGAAAATTTGTGGGGATAAATTATGCTTTGTTGCCGAATCGTCAATGGAATAAAAAACAAAAACATAAAAAACAGCCTTGGAGCAATGTGGAATGCTTCGCATTTGGCGGTGCGACTGTGCGCTTTGCGTCATTGGAAACGAGTTTCCATGCCGCCAACCACACAATCACTCCGCCACCCTCTTACGAGGGCATTCCACGTTGCACCAAGGATAAAAACCGCTCGCCGTTCACGGCGAAAAACCCCAAATGAAACAATCTTCTGGTAGGGACGTGATATTTCACGTCCGCCCATAATCACAGTAACACACTGAATATCAGCCATCTGTTGCAGAAACGAATTATCGCACCACTACCATGCTTTTTTTCGGGAGAGTCAGTGTTTGCTTTATTTATCTACTGAACCCCGACTTGTCTGACAACAAATCACACAAAAAAAAAACACTGGGCAGAACGGGGGTGTTCTGCCCAGTGTTGGGGATTATGCGTTAGCGATTGCGGGGGAGGCAATCGTTACGGTTGCAAGGGGTTAGCGGAGCTGCTTGGTGGTGGTGATAGTGCCGTCGGTGTGGCGGGCTACCACGATGTTGATGCCTTCGAATGGCACTGCGCTTTCGCGACCCATAGCGTCGAAGTAGCGAACCGATTCCACAGGAGCAGTGGTCTTCACTTCAGTAACTAAAGTTTGTTCGGTTTTGCCTGCTGGCATGAAGATTACCAAGCCGAGGGTTTCGTTGTCAACTTTGTGCCAAACCACCTTCTCGATGCTTACGCTGTCTTGTGCTTCCACATTCCAGAGGTTACCCTGAGCATAAACGGTCTTAGGGCCATTGTTGAAGAGGTCGTAGAGCACGTTGTTGTTGCCATTGTTCTTAAACACGTTTTCGCCTGGGTTGTAGTCGGCAGCGTTCTTGTCTTCCACCTTACCAGCGTTCACTTCTGGTGAGCCGATGATGGTCACGCCCCAGAGGTTGTTTTGGATAAGGTTGCCCTTGATGTAGGCCGCGCCCTTGCCAGCAGAATCGTAGATGCTGATACCGCTACCACCATTGTTGGCGTTGGTTTCGTAAGTGTTGTCAACGATGTCGTTGTCGATGATGTAGGCGTTCACAGGGCCGGTAACGTTGATACCGTAGCGGTTTTCCTTCACCACGTTGTTCTTGATCACCACCTTGTTAGAGAATGCCATGCCAAGCATATTGCTCACAGCAATACCACCCACCTTTGTGTAGTGTCCACCGATAATGGTGTTGTCGGAGATTTCCACATCCTCTGTTCCGTAGCTGGTGAGGTTGATTTGTGGACGGTTAGAGTTCTTGTAGTTGTTGGCACCGAAGTAGCAGTTGGTGATTTTGATGCCGATTGGGGTGTTGGCACCGTTGCTGATAGCTGCTGAAGCACTTTCAAGGAAGTTGCAACGATCCACCAAGTTGCCAGTGCAAGATGCGGTGAAGTTGAGGACACCGCCAGAAGAAAGTGTACCATTGTATTTATAGAATGTGCAGTTTTCAGCTGTCAACTGAGCCTTATCGCCACCGAAGGTGAAGCCCACATACTCAAAGCGAGCATTTTTGAGGATAGCCTTGGCATTGTCGCTAAACATACGGAATCCCTTTGGAGTGGACTCTTCACTGTCGCGAGTGATGAGCACGGTGTCGGCAGGAGCACAGTCGAGTGTACCATTTATCCTCACTTGAAGTTTGTTGGTAAACTTCACCACTTCGTTGTTTTGCAAACGAAGCACGTCGCCGTCGGAGATGGTGAATGTGGAATCGAGCACCCAAGCGCCTTCAACCTTATGAACACCGCAAGCCTCAATCTTTGAGAGGTCTTCGAGGGTGTAAACCGTACCATTGCCAGGAGAAACGAACTCGTCGGCATAGGCGCCAACTGCTAAAGCCGCCGCAAAAAATAGAGTAACAATTTTTTTCATAAGCATACGTTTTAATTATATTACTGAATTATTTGATATAACAAAGTTAAGAACATTCCAAGAAAAAACCAAATATGTGTACATGTATAACCATAGCAAAACCCGAAAACTGCGATTTCTAATCGGTAGAACCTCGCTTGTTGGATAATTTGTTGTAATTTTGCACAGAAATTTACAATCTATAATCCGACAAAAAAATGTTAGGACTCACATCTGCACTGGTCACCGTAGGACTACTGGTGATTTCAAACACTTTTATGACTTTCGCCTGGTATGGGCATCTGAAACTGCAAAACGCGGGCATTTCCACCCATTGGCCTTTGGCGGTGGTGATTTTGTTTTCGTGGGGCATCGCCCTATTGGAATACTGCTTCATGGTGCCAGCCAACCGCATCGGTTTCTCCGAAAACGGCGGGCCATTCACACTGATGCAACTGAAAATCATTCAAGAGGTGGTCACCCTTGCGATTTTCACCATTTTCGTGACCATTTTCTTCAAGGGCGAGCAACTGCACTGGAACCACTTCGTGGCATTTTTGCTGCTGATTGCCGCTGTGGGCTTCGCTTTCCTCGATACCAGCAAATAATCACGATTTCAGACCGATATGGGGAAACTTGGCCTACATACTGAAAAGAGCATTTGGCAACGCCCTGCGTGGGTGGCGATTTTCGCATTCACAGCCGCCTTCGCATGGGGTTGGGCTTATCCGCTCATCAAACTCGGATTCGCCGAATTTGGCATCACGCCCGACCAGACCGGAAGCAAAATGCTGTTTGCCGGCGTGCGATTTGCCATTTCGGGGCTGATTATCTTGGCAATGGCTAAGGGCGCGCATCGGAGTTTCGTGATGAGCACCGGCGTGCGTGGCTGGGCGTTTATCCTCATCTTCGCCCTGCTCAACACCTCAATCCACTATGCGTGCTTCTACATCGGGCTCTCGCATAGCGCAGGTTCGCGTGCCGCGATTCTCAACTCGCTCAGCGTGTTCACCCTTGTGATTTTGGCGTGTGTGGCATACCCCTCCACCGACCGCCTCAACGCCAGCAAGGTGGTGGGTTGCGTGCTCGGATTTGTGGGCATACTGGCGCTGAACATTGGCGGTGCCGACAGCGGCGGCTTCACTTGGCTGGGCGACGGTATGATTATCGGCAACGCCCTTTGCTCTGCGGCAACTGAGCAGTTTGTTATACAGACCGAAAGCCACAGTGGAGATGGCGATGAGCAATAGCAGTATCACGATGCCCCATGCCGTAACCATTGGTACTGTGCCACCGATAGCCAGTCCCGGAATGGCAAGCAGAATGCCGCCCACGAGCAGACTGTAGCCCGTGCCAACAAACACGTCGATGTGTCGGTCTTCGCCGCCATACTCGCCGCCGCCGGCATCTACACCATCAACCAAGCAAAAAAATAGGAAATGACATATAACTTGTCCCTGTGATTATTTAGTTATGATTGAAAAAAATCCCATAGGGATTTGATGTGTGTAGGCAGATATGCAGAAAAGATGTAATGAAGCGAAGCGAAATGGAATCTTTTCGAAATGCCTGTAATAAGATGTGTCAATATTTTGCATTCCAGCGGAATGCGACAACACCAAAACCTTTAGAAGATAGCGAAATCGCATCCCGCTGGGATGCATGTTGTTATGCGACATTTGCAGGCATTTCGCTTCGGTTATGCTCCATTTCGCTTCGC
>OQVZ01000050.1_pt1 | contig 35638 bp, 36 predicted proteins | sample 1691571 | NCBI WGS metagenome assembly OQVZ01 (sample SAMN03418261, study PRJEB22391) | human gut metagenome | biome: human-gut; feature: organic feature; material: feces | host: Homo sapiens | place: Tanzania | collected 2013-01
TTATGCAATAGGCTGCCAAGGAGGCTAAGTGGGATACCTCTGCTGCCGGCAGCGAATGGGAAGCTGATGAAGCAGAGCAGATGAAGGCGTTTACCTGCTCCAGCTGCGGTGCGCAGATCGTGAGCGATGGCAACACCATGGCAACAGAATGCTGCTATTGCGGTAGCCCGACCATGCTGCCGAGCCGTTTCGAAGGTATGCTGAAGCCGGACTTCATCATCCCCTTCAAGAAAACCAAAGAGCAAGCTGTTGCAGCCCTCAAAGAATTCTACAAGGGAAGAACTCTGCTGCCGAATGCCTTTACAGCCAACAACCGTGTGGAGGATATTCAGGCGATGTATGTACCGTTCTGGCTGTTTGACTCCAAGGTTAGCGCCAGCGGCAGCTATCAGGGTGCCAGCGACAGTGTTTATGAAACCGATGATGAGGTTGTTACGACTACCGTTGTCTATAACTGCGAGCGTGAAGGCACCATGTCCTTTGAGCGCATTCCTGTAGATGGCAGCGAGAAGATGGACGATACCTTTATGGAAAGCATCGAGCCGTTTGATTACAAAGAAATGGTTCCCTTCAGCACCGCTTATCTGACAGGCTATTTGGCAGATAAGTATGATGTGGATGCCGAGGCTGCTGTAGCACGTGCTGATGAGCGCGTTGTCAAAAGTGCCGAGGGCTGCCTTGAAAATACCGTTACAGGTTACACTCGTGTAACCAGCAATGGTGACTGTGCGGTTATCAAGGATGAAAATGCCGTGCATTATGCAATGGTGCCGGTATGGATTCTGTCCACACGCTTTGAGGGTAAGCCCTATACCTTTATGATGAACGGTCAGACGGGTAAGGTTGTCGGCAGTCTGCCGATTGACTATGGCAAGCTGCGTAATTACACTGCCCTGACCTTTATTATTGTAACAATTATCAGCTACTTCATTGTGAAGTTCATCTTATAAGGAGGTGCCGGAATGAGAAAGTTATTTGCAATCTTAACCATGCTGGCAGCCCTTATGTTAGCCAGTGTAACAGCCTTTGCTGCGCCCAGCTTGGTGGATAACGCCAAGGTTCTTACGCCGCAGCAGCGTCAGGCAGTTCTGGCAGAGCTGCACAAGCAGGAGCAGGCGCATAATGTGCGCATTGCTGTTGTAACCATGAAGACTATTGGCGGTGCCGTTCCCGGTGAATATGCCAATAAGCTACTTGATGATGTTTATAATGACGGTGCCAAGGGCAATATGGTATTGCTGCAGGTTACCAACACCCGTAAATGGTATATTGCTACCGATAAACAGCTGAAGCAGGTTATCGTAGGCAACGAAGCAACTGAGTATATGAGCAAGCCGATGGTTGCAGAGTTCAAGAAAGATAATTATGCCCAAGGCTACATCACCTATGCTCAAAAAGCAGGCGAGCTCCTTGAGTATTACGAAAAGGAAGGCGAGCCGTGGGATCCTAATGCAGGCTTCAACTGGTTTGCTTTAGTAATTGCTGCCGGTATCGGCGGTGCTGCAGCCTATGGATGGCGTGCACTCCTGATTCAGGGCATGAGTAATGTCCGTGAGGCTGTTGAAGCAAATGCTTACCTTGATAAGCAAACCTTTGCGCTGACACACAGCAATGATACTTATCTGTACACCAACATTTCTGCTGTTCCGAAGTCTAAATCCACCGGCGGCAGCAGTGACGATGGTTCTGTAAGCGAAAGCTCTTCTGATAATGATCATGGCGGCGGCGGTGGCAGCTACTGATATTATAATGAGCTGAAACTTTTTGCGGCTGCGATTGTTTATCGCGGCCGCTTTTTTTAGCAGGAGGTTATTATGCGCAGGACGACTATAAATTCAGGCTTTTTTATCTGCTTTATTGCCAACCTGATAGTGAACTGGGAATGGGGGTTTATTGCGGTGTTGCTCTGGGGCTTTAGCTACTGGTTCAATCTTTCGTGGTATCCGGCAGCGGCTATGGCTGTTTTGTGGCTCCTGATGGGCTTTTCTCTGACCTGGATGATTATCTGGGGCTCGTCGGCGCGCGATAATTACCGTCCCAATCAGCAACTGAAAAATATCAATCCTTATTCGCCAAAGAATGAGGATGTGCTGCCCAAGAACAAAAAAGTAAATTAGCTTCAGCAGCCTGGCTGCTGAAGCAGTGATGCACAAAAAAACGCCGCGACTGCAGCAGGTCTTTGACCTGCTGCGAAAGCCGCGGCGTTTTGCTGTGCGTAGATAATTTTGTTTGCTGCTAAGATGGCAGCCTTTTTATTTTTTCAGGCTTTGGTAAATAGCGTCCAGGTTTTCTTCCATGCGGGTAAGATAGGTCTTCTCGCCGTTGCTGCATTCGATAGTATATATCTCCTGCGTAGTGGCACCAACCTCGCGCGCTAGTGTTTCCGATGTTTTGGGGCTTACCGCTTCTTCAACAAAGATAGTTTTTACATTGTGCTCCTTGCAGTAGGCTGTCAGCTTGGCCAGGTTTTGCGCGCTCGGTTCACCGCTGGCAAAAACATCCTCGATGCTTTGCTGCTGCAGGCCGAAGTCACGGCATAGGTAAGCAAAGGCAGCATGGCCAGTGACAAAGTCCTTTTGCTCCAGCTTGCTGAATTTTTTCTGATAGGCAACAAGCAGTGCCTGCAGCTTTTGATTGTATTCTGCGGCATTCTTGCGGTAGAAATCGGCATTGGTTTTGTCTGCGGCGGCCAGTGCTTCGGCAATATTATTTACTTCGGTCTGGGCGCAGCTCAGGCTCAGCCAGGTGTGGGGGTCATACTGGCCATGCGCTCTGATTTCATCGGCTTCTGTAAGGCTGATGCGGTCGGTTCCCTTGGCAGCTTCTACGATGACGAGCTTGGGATTGGCGGCGGCCTGCGTTGCCTGCTCCACCCAGCGCTCCATGCCGGTGCTGTTGTAAATCAGGATATCAGCCTTGCTGAGCGCCTGCATAGTTTTAGTAGTAGGCTGAAAATCATGCGGCTCTGTGCCGCCGGGAATCAGGGAAGTTATATGGATTTTATCCTGTCCTACGGCCTGAGCAAATTCTTTCATAGCATTAAAGGTTACCACAACCCGCAGCTTATGGTCCGCAGTAGGTGCAGGCTCCTTGCTGCCGCATCCTGCCAGCAGATTGCTGAGCAGCAGAGTGCAAATACAAAAAATAATACTGAGCTTTTTCATAGGCTCTCCTCCTCATTTAAGCACAAATAAACGCAAATGATTTGCATATTATAACAAATTTTATCATAACACCCGTGAACTTTCTTGTCAAGCTAAATGCAAATGACTTGCATATTTGCTGAGCGAGGTCTATAATAATTACTGCAACAAAAAGGCAGCGCAGGCTGCCGTGAGTAAATGAAGGAGCCACTATGATAGAACTGAAGCATATAGAATTTGCCTATGAATATGGCAGCGAGCTGCTGCGCGATATCAATATGCAGGTAAATGACGGCGAATATATTGCCATTGTCGGCGAAAACGGCAGCGGCAAAAGTACGTTGGTCAAGCTGCTGTTGGGCTTGCTGGAGCCGTCAAAAGGTGAATTGAAGAATACTTTTAGCAGCATCGGCTACGTGCCGCAGCGCTTTGAAACTCTCAACAGCCAGTTTCCGATAACCGTATATGAGGTAATGGAATATTACCGCAGGATATTAAAGGTAGCGGATAAGCAGGCAGTACGTCGTTGTCTGGAGCAGATGCATGTTTATGACCTGCGTGACCGTCTTATCGGCACGCTGAGCGGCGGCCAGTGCCAGAAGGTACTCATTGCCAGAGCACTGCTGGGCAGTCCGCAACTGCTGATTTTTGATGAGCCTTCTACCGGCATTGATGTCAAGAGCCAGCAGGAGCTGTACAAATTTATGCAGGAGCTGCATGAGCAGGGGATTACTATTATCACAGTAGAGCATAACCTGAAATTTGCGGCACGTAATGCCGATAAAATGTATCACGTCATGAACGGACGCGGTCATTTCTGCAATCCGCAGGAATATGTGCAGGAATATATGCAGGATAATGTAGGAGGTGCGGAATAATGCTGGAATACGCTTTTATGCAGAACGCACTGCTGGTTTCTGTGCTGATTTCTTTAATGTGTCCAATGATTGGTATGTTCCTGGTGCTGCGCCGCTATTCCATGATTGGCGATACGCTGGCACATGCATCGCTGGCCGGTGTAGCAGTCGGTCTTTTGGTTAAGGTGAACCCGATTATCAGCGCCTTTGCCGTAACCTCTGTCTTTGCCGTGCTGATTGAGATTTTGCGTCAGCGCTTCCGTCGCTATGCGGAGCTTATACTGGTGATTATTCTGTCGCTGTCTGTCGGTATTGCGATTACGATTATCAGCAGCGGTATGGTGCATACTAATGTAGAAGCATTTTTGTTCGGCAGCATTCTGACCGTAACGCCTGACGATGTGCTGGCGGTAGCAGTGCTGTGCGTAATTTCGCTGGCTGCTGTTTACTTTTTGTATCCGCAGCTTGTTATGCTGGCCTTTGATGAGGACGGTGCCAAAATTGCTGGTGTAAAAACACGTCTGATTAATTATGTTTTTGCGTTGCTGGTAGCAGCTATGGTTGCTGTTTCCATCCGTGTGGTAGGCATTCTGGTTATCAGCTCGCTGATTGCACTGCCGGTGGCGGCGGCATTGCAGCTGGGCAAGGGCTTTAAGGTGACGATGCTGGCAGCCATGGTGCTGAGCTTTATTGCTATTATTACAGGTCTTGTGACCTCATATTGGCTTGGTGCGGCGCCGGGCGGTGTAACAGCTTTGGTTTCGGTAGCTTTGCTGTTGCTGATTATCATTTATAAAGAAATACGTGCTGTCTTATAAAGAAAGGATGGAAAGATGACTGATACAAATTCTGCGGCAGATTATCGCGATTATCTGCATCGCTACGGATTAAAAAACACCCGTCACAGACAGCTTATCCTGCAGCTGCTTCTGGCGAGCGAGGGCGTGCTGACGGCTGAGGATATTTATCAGCAGCTGCGTGAACAGGGCGCGGAGATAAATTTTTCGACGGTTTATCGGATCCTGGAAAACTTTACGCAAAAGGGACTGACGGAAAAAAGCTTTTTGGCGTATGCACGTAAGTATGGCTTTGTCCTGCATGCCTTGGGCCACAGGCATCGTCTTATCTGCCTGCGCTGTCATCGCATTGTGGAGGTAGACCATTGCCCGATTGCTGATTTTGAGGAGCAGTTGGCGGATAAAACAGAGTTTGCCATTGTGGGACATAACCTGGAATGGTATGGTTATTGTCCGCGGTGTCGCAAGCAGAAATAATAAGAAAATTTTTCTGAAAAGCTTGCAAAGCAGCTTAAGTAATGATATAATTATTAAGCTTGTATATAACTATATATACTTCTTCTGCTCCCGGAGAGACGGGGGCCAAAGTCCAAAGGAGGAGGTGATTTCGTGAACGCATACGAAGTCATGTACATCGTTAAACCTGTTGAGGATGAGGCTTGTGAAGCAGTTATTGCTAAATTCGAGAAGCTCATCACTGCAAACGGTGGTAATGTAGAAAAAACCGATCGTTGGGGCAAAAAACGCCTTGCTTATGAGATCCAGGACCTGAATGAAGGTATCTATGTTCTCGTAACCTTCCAGGCTGACGCCGCTGCTGTTAAAGAACTTGATCGTGTTATGAAAATTACCGATGAAGTACTGCGCCATATGATTATCAGAAAGGGTGAATAATCAATGAACAAGATTATTCTGTTAGGCAGACTTACTAAAGATCCGGAAGTGCGTTATACGTCGACCGGTAAAGTTGTTTGTCAGTTTACTCTTGCAGTAGACAGACCTTTTGCCAATCAGGAAGGCCAAAGAGAAGCTGACTTTATTCCCGTAGTAATTTGGGGTAAACAGGCTGAGACATGCGGTAACAGTCTCACCAAAGGGCAGCGCGCGCTGGTTGAAGGCCGCCTGCAAATCCGTAGCTATGATGGCAAGGATGGCAACAAACGCTGGGTAACCGAAGTAATCGCTGATCGCTTCGAGTTTATTGAGCGTAAAGCTGATGCCGTTGCTGCTCATAGCAATCCGACTCGCTCTGCAGCTTCTGCTGCACCGGCACAAGATGGCGGCATGAGTGGTTTCGGACAACAGGTTCCCTTTGATGAGGAAATTCCATTCTAATTTAAGGGAGGTTATGCAATGAAACGCGAAAGAGGCAGAAGACCTAGAAGAAAAGTTTGCAGCTTCTGTGTTGATAAAGTTGAAGAAATCGATTACAAGGATGCAAATAAGCTGAAACGCTATATTACCGAACGTGGTAAGATTTTACCGCGCCGTATTTCCGGTACCTGCGCTAAGCACCAACGCCAATTGACCGTAGCAATCAAACGCGCTCGCTGCGTTGCTTTGCTGCCGTTCACCTGCGAATAATTCGCACGGCGGTTTAAACGAAACTTATACCCCGCAGTCATTAGGCTGCGGGGTTTTCGTTTGCATAAAAATCACAAAAAGTTTACATATCATCGTAGGCCTTAACATGATATAATAGAAGTAGTACTATACATACGAGGTGAATTGCATGAAAACATCTTTAAGAACTTTATTTTTGACCTTTGTTTTTACGATGCTTTGTACAGCAATGGCGTTTGCCTATAATCCTGGTCAGCGCACCATCCAGCTTTTGGGCGATACCTTAAACAGTGACAAGCATCCTGTGCATCTGGTTGTAACCCAGACCATTGATATGCGTGAGGTGCTGACGCCTGAAGCATATGCTAAACTGCCGCAGGCACAGCAAAAGCGCACCAATCGTACGGAATACAATGAAGCTAATGGCATCAACGCTGAGCGCATCACTACTACTGATGGTGATGGCAAGGTAATCAAGGATACGGTTTCCTTTGTGAAGAACGGCTATTGGTATACTATTGATTATCTCAATAAAAACTATGACAGAGTTCCTGAGCTGCCCGGCATGAGCATGCCGTTTGCTGAAACACTGATTAGCTGGTTCAACGTGCGCCCGCAGTCTGGCAACGATGTTACCACCGGCTATGATTATGATAAGATGACTAAGGGCACCAACAGCCTGAACTTCTATTTTGAAAAGGATACCGCTAACTGGAAGGGCTATGAGGTGAACTACCTGCCGATTTTTAAGGTTGTAGAGGTTTCCAACACTGTTGATGAGGCTACAGCCTTTGCTCTGCCGCCTGCAGATTTCAAGGCCGTTGCTAATCCTTCTATGCGTGCTTACGCTAACAGACTTTTGGAAAGACAGTAAGTCTGGTAAGCTGATTATATTTTTTCAAAGGGGGAATACTTATGTTTAAAAAATTATTAGTTTTGCTTTCTATGCTGGCTGCGCTGGCAATGAGCGCAGTAGCTTTTGCTGCACCTGCTAAAAGCCATCAGCAGATGGTCATTGATGCTGCACGTGCCGAAGTTCCTGCTGCTGCTGTATTTTATGGCTATAAGGAAGAAGATGGCGAAGCTGTTTTGAACTTCCGCGATAATGATAATTATCTGGAATATGAGGTAGAGGTTATTTTGGCAACTACCAAGGTTAAGGAAGTAGAAATCAAAGGCAGCAATATTGCTGGCAGCACGATGATGGTAAAAACTCCTGAGGATATCAGACAAATCATCCTGGAAGCATATCCTGATGCTAAAAACATTGTGATTGAAACCGAAAAGGAAGGCAACAATGTACATTATGATGTAGAGTTCATTACTGCAAGATATAAAGTAGAAGCTGACATGAACCCGGTAACCGGTGCATTTGCCAAGAGAGAGCTGGAATATTTCTAAGCTTAAGCCAAAAATCAGAGGCAGTCTGCGGACTGTCTCTTTTTTATCCTGCGGAAGAGTGCCATTTTACGTCAAAACATTGCATATCAAAGCATATTATTGTAAAATATATTAGATACAGAGTTTTTAACGCACTAAATATATATGACGAGGAGCGATTTACGTGAGTACAAATTTAGAAGTTGGTATCGTTGGCCTGCCTAACGTAGGCAAAAGTACCCTGTTTAATGCTATTACCAAAGCTGGCGCAGAAGCAGCAAACTATCCCTTCTGCACAATTGAGCCTAACGTTGGCGTTGTTGATGTGCCTGATAAACGCTTGGATGTTCTGAGCGACATGTTTAAATCCAAAAAGATTGTTCCGGCAGCTATGCGCTTTGTAGATATTGCCGGTCTGGTAAAGGGCGCAAGCAAGGGCGAAGGCCTGGGCAATAAGTTCTTGTCCCACATCCGTGAGGTAGACGCTGTTGCCGAGGTTGTACGCTGCTTTGAGGATGGCAACATCACCCACGTTGAGGGCAGCATTGATCCTCTGCGTGATATTGATATCATCAACACCGAGCTGTGCCTGGCTGATATGGAAACAGTTGAAAAGCGTCAGGAACGCCTGGTTAAGCTGGCGAAGACCGGCGATAAAAAGGTTAAGCTGGAGCAGGCTGTAATGGAAAAGGTTATGGCAGGCTTGTCTGATGGTGTGCCTGCACGTCGCCTGGGCCTGACTGAAGAAGAGCAGGAGTTTTTGGGTGAGCTGCATCTGCTGACCATGAAGCCGGTGCTGTACATCACCAACGTTGCTGAGGGCGAGGTTGCTGATCCGTCCGGTAACGAGCATGTACAGGCTGTAAAGAAATATGCTGCAGAAGAAAATGCTGAGGTTATCGTTGTTTCCGCAAAGATGGAAAGCGAAGTTGCCGAGCTTCCGGAAGAAGAGGCTAAGGAATATCTGGAAATGGCTGGGCTGGAAGAAACCGGTCTGGACCGCCTGATTAAAGCAGGCTTCAAGCTGCTTGGCCTGATGACCTTCCTGACTGCCGGCGAAATGGAATCCCGTGCTTGGACTATTAAGCTGAACACTAAGGCTCCGCAGGCAGCAGGCAAAATCCATACCGACTTTGAGCGTGGCTTTATCCGTGCTGAAATCGTTTCCTTTGATGATCTGGTTGCCTGCGGCAGCAAGGCTGCAGCACGTGAAAAAGGCCTGGTTCGTCTGGAGGGCAAGGATTACGTTATGCAGGACGGCGATGTTGTCGAGTTCCGCTTCAACGTATAATTTATAAAAGCGTAATATGCAACCTGAGCGCAGCAAGCGAAAGCGTGCTGCGCTTTTTGCTGTAGCTATATATCATCTAAAAAAGATGCGCTGTAAGTTTGTGTAATGCAAACTATAAAGATATGAAAACCGAAAATTTGTAGAATTGATCCTATAAAATCGCGAAAATCAAAAGTTTGTAGAATTGATTCTATAAACTTCGGCAGTTTTTCTGCTGGCTGAATAGGAGTTTTTGCGTAGGGATATGGTATAATAATGTAAAAATACGAATACGTTTATTGGAGGTGCGGAGATGTACGAACAGATTGTAGCTTGGTGGCAGACGAAAAATATTCAGACAGATGCAGACTTAGAAGAAGCATTTAACGGGCATGTAATTTCTTTTGCTTATAACTCCGGTAATATTGAAAATCCTAATGTAACCTATCATGACACACGGGAAATTTTTGAGCACGATGGCGTTACAAGCTATACAGGCGATATCCGTACCTTGTTTGAGATTCGTAATGCAAAATTAGCTAATGAGTATTTTTTTGCAGCGTTTAATGAGCGTAAGCCTATTGATGAAAATTTGATAAAAGAAATCCAAAAACGGCTGACGCTCAATACTTATGATCCTTTGCGCTGGAAGAAAGGCGAACGGCCCGGTGAATATAAAAAGGGCGATTATGTTACAGGTAAAAATGAGACCGGTGCCTGGCCGGAGGATGTGCCGGACGAAATGCAGGAGCTTATAGAAGATATTGGCGATGTTGACGATAAGAATGCGTTAACGGCAGCAGCCTTTTTTCATGCTAAGTTTGAAAATATCCATCCGTTTGCCGATGGCAATGGGCGCACAGGACGCTTGGTGATGAATTATCTGCTGGTTATACATAATCATCCGCCGATTGTTATCCATCAGGAGGATAGAAAGGCGTATTTTGAAGCGCTGGAGGCGTGGGATGAAGAGCAGAACCTGCAGCCGTTGAAGGACTTTTTGCGGGCGCAGACGGTGAAAACATGGGAGAAGCAGGTACTCAGGAGAAGAAGATAGAGGAAATGAAACAAAAATATAATAAGTTCTTTGTGGGGGTGGAATAGTATGGTTGGTGGAACTCCTAATGAATTTTTGAACAGGATCTATTCTTGCCAAGATACAGTTTATATTTATGATGGCATCAAATATTGGTTTCAAGGATATATGCCAGATGACAAATCTGTGCATATGGAAATTATTCAGTACCAGCCACCGAGTGATAAGGAGATTTGGTGTCATGATGGGAAAAATATAGAAGAATGTTATCAGGCATTCATTGATGCTCCGATTTTTGGAGGTAAAACATTTTGGGACGCTGAACAAGACGTTCAATGGGTTGATGATTAGTAAATTTCTTAGAAGCTAGAATCAAAATCTTCAAAAATAAAATTTAAAACTTGCGTTGTGTATGTTGGTGTAGTATAATATACACACTAATAGGGGTATATGCTTACGAACATATACTTGAGAGAGTCGGAGAAATCCGGCTTTCTTTATTTTATAGCATAATTCTAGAGGCTTTTGAAGTGTTGAGCTTTGAAAGCCTTTTTCTTTTGTCAATTTGCACGCGCTGTATTATAATTATTGTAAAGAAAAATTTTAGTAGTCGAGTGGACGTATTAAGATAGAGAGCGGGAGGAAAGGTATGCCAACTTTAAACTGGATTGGAAAAGATAAGGTGCTGAACCACCATTTGGAAGTACCTTTTCATGTGCTGGAAAGGCAGTACAGCTTTGATGAAGCAGGCAAGCATGAAGAAGACAACGGCAGCGAGAACATGATTATTCATGGTGACAATTTGCTGGCGCTTAAATCGCTGCTGCCCAAGTATGAGGGCAAGATTAAATGTATTTATATTGATCCGCCGTATAATACAGGTAATGAAAACTGGGTGTACAATGATAATGTTAACGATCCGCAGATACAAAGATGGCTGCATCAGGTTGTAGGCAAAGAGGGCGAGGATTTGTCGCGTCATGATAAATGGCTGTGCATGATGTATCCTCGCCTTAAGCTTTTGCAGCGCTTGCTTGCGGATGATGGGGTTATTTTTATCAGTATTGACGATAATGAGCAGGCGAATTTGAAGCTTATTTGTGATGAGATTTTTGGATTAGGAAATTTTATTACGAATCTTATATGGGAGAAAAAGTTTAGCAGGGCGAATGATGCTAAATATTTTTCGGAACAACATGACCATATATTGATATATGCAAAACAAAAAAACTTGTTTTTTTTAAATAAGTTACCTGTAGAAGAGGAACAAACTTCTCGTTATAAAAATCCAGATAATGACCCTAGAGGTGCGTGGCAGTCCATAGCATATAATTGTAATAAAAATGCAGATGAGAGACCTAATTTGTATTATCCGGTTATAAATCCAAATACAGGTAAAGAAATATGGCCTGATAGAACTCGCGTATGGAGTTATACCAAAGATAGACATGAAGAAAATGTAGCTAATAATTTGGTATATTGGGGAGCTGATGGAAGGGGAAAACCTAGATTTAAAAAGTTTTTAGATACCCAAAGTGGTTTAGTACCAATGACTATATGGAAAACAGATTTTGCAGGAGATAATCAGTTTTCAAGAAAAGAATATAGGGCGATATTTGGTACTGATGCTTTTGATTTTTCTACACCAAAACCAACAAAATTAATTCAAAGAATACTTCAAATCGCAACCAATAAAGACTCCATAATCCTCGATAGTTTCGCTGGCAGCGGTACAACAGCGCACGCAGTGCTGAACATGAACAGGGCCGACGGTGGCAACCGCAAATTTATCTGCGTGGAGATGATGGATTACGCTGATACTATTACAGCAGAGCGTGTTAAGCGCGTGATTAATGGTTATGGCGAGGGGAAAAAAGCAGTGGATGGCACAGGTGGCAACTTCAGCTACTACAAATTAGGCGAGCCTCTGCTTGTAGATGATAAGCTTAATAATGCTGTGAGCACCGAAAAAATCCGTGAATATATCTACTATATGGAAACAAAACAGGCGCTGCCGGAGGCATCTGCCGACGAACCGATGCTTTTAGGCGTGTATCATGGAGCAGCCTACTACTTTAACTACGAAAAAGACGCAAGCACTACGCTGAATTCTGCTTTCTTGAAGAACATCAAGACGCAAGCGGAAGCCTATGTTATTTACGCTGATACCTGCGTCCTGTCAGAAAATAAATTGCAGCAGTTCAATATTACCTTTAAAAAGATTCCGCGTGACATCGCAAGGCTGTGAGGGTGAAAACATGGAATTAAAAAATTACCAGAAAAAAGTTATAGCGGATTTGCAAAACTATCTGCACTCATTAAAGCAGAGCGCCGATCTTGCGGAAGCCTGGAAGAATTATTGGCAGACAAAGGATATTAGCGTAGGCAACGGTGGTGTCCCTGCTTATAAAGATAATATTCAGGGTGTGCCTGCTGTCTGCATGAAGGTTCCTACCGGTGGCGGCAAAACCTTTCTTGCCTGCAGTGCTATTAAGCATATTTTTGATTTTATGCCGGCAGAAAAACCTAAGCTTGTAGTTTGGCTTGTGCCGTCAGATCCTATTTTGGAGCAGACTTTAAAAAATTTGTCCAATCCGGACCATCCCTACAAGCAAGCTTTAGACAGAGATTTTGGCGGACGCGTGCAGGTGCTGAACAAAGCTATGCTGCTTAACGGCCAAGGCTTTTCGGCAGATTCGGTGCAGCATATCTTAACCCTTTGTGTATTGAGCTTTGATTCCTTGCGCATAAATTCCGGACGCAGATATGACAGGAAAATTTATCAGGAAAACAGCAATCTGGCTGATTTTGCTGCCTTTTATAAAAATGATGAAGTCCTGCTGGAAGGTACTCCGGAAACAGCACTGATTCAGGTGTTGCGTCATTTGCGTCCAGTGACGATTGTTGACGAAAGCCATAATGCAACCTCTGCCTTGAGTGTAGAAATGCTCAATAATATCTATCCCTCGTTTATTTTAGAGTTAACGGCCACACCTAAAAGCAACAGTAATGTTGTGTCTTATGTTGATGCAAGGGAACTGAAAAAGGAAAACATGGTAAAGCTTCCTGTTATAGTTTATAAACGTAACAGCCGTGAAAGCGTTATTGCCGATGCTATTCAGTTGCGTGGCAAGCTGGAGCAAAAGGCTTTGGAAGAGGAAGCAGTTACCGGCAATTACATACGTCCTATCGTACTTTTCCAGGCACAGCCAAGGAGCAACGATGATAACACTACCTTTGATAAAATAAAGAATCTGCTTTTGGAAATTGGCATTCCGGAAGAAGAGATAGCTATCAAAACCGGTGAGAAAAATGATTTGAAAAATGTAGATTTGCTTAGCAAAGCTTGTGCAGTACGCTATATTATTACGGTTAATGCGCTGAAAGAGGGTTGGGACTGTCCGTTTGCGTATATTTTGGCTTCGCTGGCAAACAAAACATCTGCTGTTGATGTAGAACAGATTTTAGGCCGTGTGCTGCGCCAGCCTTATACAAGACATCATCAACATTTTTTACTGAACTCTTCTTATGTTTTGAGCTGTTCCAATGACTTCCGTAATACCTTGGACAGTATCGTCAAGGGTTTGAATGGTGCCGGTTTCAGCCGAAAGGATTACCGTGTAGGCGGGGATGAAGAGGTTCCTGCACAAGAGCAGCAGCCCCAGCCTCAACCTCAGCAGGAGGAACTGTTCAACAATAATGAGAATGCTGTTGAGAACAACAATGATGATGATTTCACGGATATCACGCCGGAAAATATTAAGGAGCAAATCGATAATACTGATGAGCAAAGTCAGTCTTTGACAGATATGGAGAACCAGGCAGAGCAGCAGACGCAGAAGTATACTGAAGAAACTTCCGGGGAAAATTTTATGGGAGGAACTGAAGCACAGATGCAGCACAGATTTAAAATCAGAACAGAAAACATTGAATCAGCTAAAGCTTTACGATTGCCTAAATTCTGTATCAAGGCGGATTTTGGTTTGTTTGATGATGGTGCATTTAACTATCTTGAACCGGAAAATTTACTGGAAGGCTTCCGCTTAACCGGACAAGATGCGAATGTTAATTTCAAATTAGCTTCCGGCGAAATGTATTCTGTCGATATTGCGCAAAGCGGTGAAGCGGTGCCGCAATATCGCATGGTTACAGACAGCGATAAGAAAAGATTGCGTGAATATCTGGACAGCCTGCCGCAGGAAAGACAAATTGCAACCTGTATAGATGCAATCTGTGCCGTAATTAATCGCAAAAACGCTTATCGCAGCACGGACATCAGAGATTATGTGAAACGTGTAATAGATGGTTTACATAGTGATGATTTGTTGGCAATGCTTACCGCCAAAGAAACATATGCGAAAAAGATTCAGGAAAAAATTGATAAGCTGGCAGCTGTTTATAAGCAGAAGCGATTCATGCAGCTTTTGGATGAAGGCGAAATTGAATGTTGTGAGCGTTACGAAGTGCCTGATTTTATAACACCGCTTGATTTTACTGATGCTTTGCCTAAATCGCTTTATGAAGCAGAGAAAAATGACATGAATGAGTACGAGCATAAGGTACTGGATGTTATTATCGGTCAAAGCAATATTGTATGGTGGCATAGGATTATAGAACGCCAAGGGTTCTGTATTAATGGTTTTATAAATCATTATCCGGATTTTCTTGTGTTGACAAAAAACGGCAAAGTGCTTTTGATTGAAGCAAAAGGAGATCACTTAGCGAACGATGATAGCGAAAACAAGCTGCTTTTAGGCCGAAAATGGCAGGAAGCTGCCGGTCGCGATTATCGTTATATAATGGTTTTCGAGAAAAAGGAATTCCAGCATGATGGAGCCTATACGCTGGATCAATTTGCAGAAGTGATTAAAAAGTTGTAGCTCATATGCAACCTGAGCGCAGCAAGCGAAAGCGTGCTGCGCTTTTTGCTGTTGGGAGGCGCTGGAGCAGCGTACAAAATTAAATAAACAAAAATTCTTTTCCCATGAATACGTAAAGTGTGATAAAATAGAATGGATAAACTATGACTACGAGGTGAAGCGAATTGGTAAAGGTAATTGCTATTGCCAACCAGAAGGGTGGTGTTGGCAAGACTACTACGGCGGTAAATCTGGCTGCGTGTCTGGCGGCGCTGGAACGCAAGGTGCTTTTGATTGACAGTGATCCGCAGGGAAATGCTACCAGCGGCTTTGGCTTTGATAAACGTGATATTAAGCAATGTATTTATGATGCGATTATTAGTGAAGTACCCATGCAGGATGTAATCAAGCATACAGCTTATAAAGGTCTGGACCTGGTACCTGCTACCATCCAGCTTGCAGGTGCGGAAATAGAGCTTGTTTCACTGATGAACCGCGAAGGTCGTCTGAAAAACTCTCTGGAACGGGTAAAGCATAATTATGATTACGTTATTATTGATTGCCCGCCGTCTTTAGGCCTGCTGACAATCAACGGTCTGACAGCTGCTAGCTCAGTAATGATTCCAATCCAGTGCGAATTTTATGCGCTGGAGGGCGTTACTATGCTGATGAACACGATTCAGCTGGTACAGCGTAACTTGAACCCGGCTTTGAAGCTGGAGGGTGTGCTGATGACCATGTATGATAGCAGAACAAATCTGTCGCAGGATGTTGTGAACGAGGTACAGAAGTACTTCAAAACAAAAATGTATCAGACGATTATTCCGCGTAACGTGCGCTTGAGTGAAGCACCCAGCCACGGACAGCCGGTTATTGATTATGACAGCAAATCTAAGGGGGCGCAGGTCTATATGGACTTTGCGCGTGAGGTGATTGAGGATGAGTAAGAAGGGCGGCTTAGGCAAGGGCTTAGGCGCAATTTTTGGCGAAAATACCAATCCTGCTGTAGAAAAGGCGCAGGAGCCTGCAAGTGCTGCACAGGAGCTGCTTATTAAAAATATCACAGCGAATCCGTATCAGCCGCGCTGCAACTTTGATGAAGAAAAGCTGCAGGAGCTGGCTGCTTCTATTAAGGAGTTCGGTGTTGTTCAGCCGGTAGTTGTGCGCAAAAAGGGCAGAAACTACGAGCTGGTGGCGGGTGAACGTCGCCTGCGTGCCGCAACCTTGGCCGGATTGACGAAGGTGCCTGCTATCGTTAAGGATTATGACGATGCCAAGATGATGGAAATTGCGCTGATTGAAAATATTCAGCGTCATGATCTGAATCCGATTGAAGAGGCGCAGGGCTTGCGCCGCCTGATGCAGGAATTTAAGCTGACGCAGGAGCAGACTGCTGAAAAGGTTGGCCGTAGCCGCAGTGCAGTGACTAATATTTTGCGCCTTCTGAACCTGCCGGAGCAGGTACAAAAGCAGATTGTCAACGGCGTGCTGACGATGGGCCAGGCCAAGCAGCTTTTGGGCTTGCCGAAGCAGGAGCAGATGTGCGAGGTAGCTGAGGCAATTATTGCCAATGGCTGGAGCTCACGTATGACGGAGGAGGTTGTGCGTAAGCTGAAGGAAGGCAAGAAGCTGAAGATTGTGCGTGAGCTTGTCGAGGAAGAAGCCAAGAATAAGGAAAAGAAGCCTAAACGTGAGCCTACCGAAAATGATATTTTCTGCCATGACTTTGAACAGCGTCTGGTAGAGTTTTTGGGTACTAAGGTTAAGGTTGTTCCTAAGCTGGACGAGCAGGGACGCCAGGGCGGTACTATTCAGATTGAATATTATTCTGCTGAAGATTTGGAGCGCATCTATGAGGTGCTCCAGCAGGGACGTCAGGATGATAAGCCGAATAATGGTGAACCGCAGCGTTTGCATGTATAAGGTATTTAGAAGAATTTAGGATAAGCTTTTGGTATGAGGGGGCTTTTGTTGATGGATCAGGCAAATCTTTTTGTCAATACACATTCAGCAGTGATTATTATCGTGTTGCTGGGTGTTATCTTAGTTGCGTTGGGTATGTGCTTCGGTCTGCGCAGCAGACTGAATAAGTTGCAAACAAAATACGACTTCTTTACTCAGGGTAAGGAAGCCAATATAGACGTTGTGCTGACAGATACGCTGCAGGAGCTGCATGCGGTGCAGGCAGAGTTGGCGGCTTTGCAGGAGAAGCACCAGAAGCTGCAAGCACAGGTGCAGAACTGTCTGCAGAATGTTAAGGTTGTGCGTTATGATGCCTTTGACGCTATGGGCGGTGAAATGAGCTACTCCCTGCTGCTTACTGATGCCAATAATAAGGGTATTATTCTGACCAGTATTTATGGCAGAGAGGAAAGCCGTTGCTTTGCCAAGGATATTGATAACGGTAAGTCCAGCTATCCGCTGGCAGAGGAAGAGAAAAGACTCTTGTAATTTAAATAGCAATAATGTAAGAAAAATCCCGACAGCATATTACATGTTGTCGGGATTTTTGCATTAAATTATTATGCGTTACGCACCTTCAAACAGCCTCAGCAGAATAAACATGCTCTCGCCGAAGCAGAGGTAGCGCAGCCAGGTGCGGGGATAGACAAAGCCTTCCTCGTCCTCGTCGTAGGCACCGCTGATGCGGGCGTGAATAGCGAGCGATTCCAAAGCTGCAATCACGAGCAGCAGAAAACCCGGTGTCCAGGTAGCATCGTGCAGCATCAGCCAGATGCAGTATAAAAGAAAGAAAACATCCAGCAGGAAGTAAATGATAAAGGTTGTTGCGCTGCCGTCAATGATAATGACCTGTTTGCGGCCAGGGTTAGCGCGTCGCTCATCGATAATCCGGGAAAAGCGCTGCAGCAGATAGGCGATTCTGCGGGAATGAATAAAATGAAACATGCGCACACATAAGAAAAATAAAGCAATAAAGTTCATAAATACCTCTCGTTCTATAAATAGTCTTGCCTGTATTTGTAAAGCAAGTAATTCTTATGCATTATATTATACACTATCTGCAGGCAGAGCGCTATAAAGGCAGCAAGAAGACACAAAAGCTACAAAGTTTTCTTGGGAAGCACAAAAATACTAAAATAATAAACGCAAAAATAGAAAACATAAAAAATGTATCAGTTTATGTGTAAAATACTCATGTATACAATGAACATGAAAAAATTCGTTGACAAAAGTGTAATATAACAGCTATAATTGGTTACATAAAGTTGCTGGGTTAGTGGTTGAATCTGAGAACACTCCCGGTACTGTGTTTTATATTTTATTTTTAAAGGGAAAGAAGGACTCAAAATGAAAAAATGGAAGAAATTAGCATCTGCGGCTATGGCTGCTATGATGTGCGCCGCATTGCTCACGGGCTGTGGCGGAGAAAAGAAACAAGCTGATACCGGAGATACTATTAAGGTTGGCGCAGCATTCGAATTAACCGGTAATGTTGCTAACTACGGTAAATCCATCAACGAAGGCTTCAAGCTGGCTGTAGACGAACTTAATAAAAACGGCGGCGTGAACGGTAAAAAAATCAGCGTAGTTGAAAGCGATAACAAATCTGAGCCGGCTGAATCCGGTAACGCTGTAACCAAACTGATTACCCAAGATAAGGTAGTTGCAATTGTCGGTCCTGCAACCAGCGGTTGCGTAAACGCTGCAACTCCTATCACCACTGCAAATAAGATTCCTCACATTGCTCCGGCTGCTACTGCACCGAGCATTACTGTAGAAAACGGCAAGGTAAAGGATTTCGTATTCCGTGCCTGCTTTATCGACCCGTTCCAAGGTCAGGTAATGGCAGTATTTGCTGATAAAACTCTGAAGGTTAAAAACGTAGCTATTTTCTACGATTCCTCCAGTGACTATTCCAAAGGCTTAGCAGAAGTATTCCAAAAAACCTTGGAAAGCAAGGGCGGCAAGATTGTTGCTAAAGAAGCTTTCCTGGGCAAGGACGTTGACTTCAAATCCGCTCTGACCAAGCTGAAAGCAGCAAATCCGGAAGCAATCTATGTTCCTGGTTATTATGAAGAAGTTTCCAAGATTATCAAACAAGCTCGCGAAATCGGCATTACCTGCCCGATGCTGGGCTCCGATGGCTGGGAAAGCCCGAAACTTGCTGAAATCGCTGGTAAAGATGCTCTGAAGGGCTGCTACTATGTAAGTGCCTTCAATGCTAAAGACGAAGACAAATCCGTTCAGGACTTCATTAAGAAATTCAAAGAAAAATATCAAAAAGATCCTGACATCTTCGCAATGCAGGGCTACAATGCAGGCCTGATCCTGGCAGATGCTCTGAAACGTGCGGGCACCACTGATGGTGCTAAACTGGCTAAAGCAATTGCTGAAACCAAAGACCTGCCGGTTGCAAGCGGCAAGCTCACCTTTGATGCTAACCACAACCCGGTAATGCCTGCTCTGATTATCGGTCTGGAAACCGGTACTCCGACTTTGGTTGAAAAAATCAGCCTGTAATTGTTAATAAAAAAATAAACATAAAAATTCTACAAGTAAATATCAGAAAGTACAACAAGACTTCTATTCCATGGGTTATTTATTAAGTTAGACCGGGCGCGTCTACTAGATGCGCCCTCTATAAAAAATATATTTTATTTATTTCTGAGGGGGAATAAACCATGAAAAGAGTAACCAAATTGTTATCTGTACTAGCAGCCGGCGCTATGTTTATGAGCGCGCTGACCGGTTGCGGAGGCGGCTCTAAAGGAGCTGACGGCGATACCATTAAGGTAGGCGGCTTGCTGGAAATGACCGGCGGCAGCGCATCCTTCGGTATTTCCAGTAAAAACGGTATCGACCTGGCACTGAAAAAAATAAATGAAAAAGGTGTGCTGGGTGGCAAAAAACTTTCTTTAGTTGTTGCTGATACCAAATCTGAAGCTTCCGAAGCAACTAACGGTATGCAAAAGCTGATTTCTCAGGATAAGGTTGTAGCAGTAATCGGTCCTAACCAATCCTCTGCTGTAATCGCATCCGGTGCAATCAACAACGGTGCTAAGGTTGTTGATATTACACCGATGGGCACCAACCCGGACGTTACCTTTGATCCGAAAACTAAACAGGTTAAACCCTACAGCTTCCGTACCTGCTTTATTGATCCGTTCCAGGGTACTGTAATGGCAAGCTTTGCTTCCAATGAACTGAAAGTGAAGAAGGCTGCTATCTATATCGATAATACCAGTGACTATGCTAAAGGCCTGGCACAGTTCTTCAAAGAGAACTTTGTTAAAAATGGCGGTCAGGTTGTAATTGAAGAAGCTTATCTGCAAAAGGATACCGACTTCAAATCTACTTTGACAAAAATCAAAGCTGCACAACCTGATTTCATCTACATCCCTGGTTATTACCAGGAGGTTGGCCTGATTGTTAAACAAGCTCGTGAGATGGGCATCACCGTTCCTATGGCAGGTGGTGATGGCTGGGATAGCGCTAAGCTTCCTGAAATTGCCGGCAAAGCTGCTTTGGAAAACACCTTCTTCTCCAGCCTGTATTCTCCGGACGATACCTCTGATCTGAACAAAGAGTTCGTAGCTGAATACAAAAAAGCTTACAACACCAACCCGGATGTATTCGCAGCATTGGCATATGATTCCGCTCTGCTGGTTGCCAAAGCAATCGAAGATGCAGGCAGTGCAGATCCGGCTAAAATTGCTGAAGCAATGGCTAAGATTAAAGGCTTCAAGGGTGTATCCGGTGAAGTAACCTTTAACGAACAGCATAACCCGATTAAGAGTGCTGTAATTATCGAACATAAAGATGGCAAACAAACCTTTAAAGCTAAAGTTAATCCCTGATAGTTTACATTAGTAGTTAATCTGATTTAATCAACGAGGCTGTTGTTTTGCGTAGCAACAGCCTTTTCCTTTAAGTAAGCGTGTCCCGCTTACACAAATCTTTGAAATCTCTAGGGAGGTAAATTATGGAGACTTTTATCCATCAGTTTTTTCAGCAGCTGATAAATGGTGTATCTCTCGGCAGTATCTACGCATTGATCGCCTTGGGTTATACCATGATCTACGGCATCATTAAGCTGATAAACTTTGCTCATGGCGATATTTATATGTTGGGTGCCTATTTTGGCTTCTTCGCTACTACCCAATTAGGCTTGCCGTTTATCCCGGCAATTATTTTCTCGATGGCAGGCGCTGCTATCGCAGGTATTATTATTGAACGTGTTGCGTATCGCCCCATGCGTAATGCACCGCGTATCGCAATTTTGATTACGGCAATCGGCGTATCCTTCTTCCTGGAATATAGCATGATTCTGCTGGTTTCGCCGCAACCGAGAACCTTCCCAGCTGTATTCGGCGCTACTGTATATCATCTTGGACCACTAGTTGCTAACAGTCAGCAGCTTGTTATCCTGTTGAGTGCCATTATCCTGATGGCAGTTCTTACCTATATCGTAAACAAAACCAAAGCCGGCAAGGCTATGCGTGCTGTATCTTATGATGCTGACGCTGCAAGGCTGATGGGCATCAACATTGACCGTGTAATTTCCACTACCTTTGCGCTTGGCAGTGCTTTGGCAGCTGCAGGCGGCGTGCTGGTAGGTGTTTACTATAACTCTATTGACCCGTTGATGGGCATGATGCCTGGTCTTAAAGCCTTCGTTGCCGCAGTTCTTGGCGGTATCGGCATTATCCCCGGTGCTATGATCGGCGGTATTATCCTGGGCGTTGTAGAAGCAATGGTCAGCGGCTTTATTTCCTCTACCTTCCGTGATGCAGCAGCATTCGGTATTTTGATTATCATCTTACTTTATAAACCTTCCGGCTTATTAGGCAAGAATGTTCGTGAGAAAGTCTGAGGTGACATGGTATGAATGCAATTAGAAAATTTGATTTAAAAGCCATAGTTGCCTGCGTTATCGTTTTTGGTATCGTACAAGGCCTGCTCTTTGGCGAAATCATTGGTCCCTTTTGGGAATTGAACATTATCCTTATCTGCATCAACATTATTCTTGCAGTCAGCCTGAACCTGATTAACGGTTATACCGGTCAGTTTTCTATCGGTCATGCTGGCTTTATGGCAGTCGGTGCTTATACCAGTGCTATTATAACGGTTAAGCTGGGCATGCCTTTTGAGGCAGGCCTGGTTGTAGCAACCCTGGCCGCCGGTCTGTTGGGCTTTTTGATTGGCTTGCCGACGCTGCGTCTTGATGGTGACTATCTGGCAATCGCAACCTTGGGCTTAGGCGAAATTATCCGTATCTGCATCCTGAACATTGATTATGTCGGCGGTGCTTCCGGTTTGATGGGCATTCCTCGTATGACCAATTTCGCGTATACCTTCTGGATTATGATAGCAATCATCTTCTTCATCAAAAATTTTAAAAACTCTTCCTATGGCCGTTGCTGCCTGGCAATTCGTGAAAACGAAATTGCTGCAGATACCATGGGTATCAACACTACCAAATATAAAGTAATGGCGTTCACTTTCGGTGCTGCTTTTGCCGGTACTGCAGGCGCGCTCTTCAGCCACTACTTCTTCCTGGCGCATCCGGCGTCCTTCACCTTCATGCGTTCCTTCGATATTCTGACCATGGTTGTTTTGGGCGGCCTAGGTTCTATGACTGGTGCAATCACCGGTGCAACCTTGCTGACCTTCATTTCCGCTTACTTGTCAGATTACCCGGAATGGCGTATGATTATCTATTCTGTTACCATGATTATCCTGATGCTGTATCGTCCGCAAGGCTTGTTTGGCAGCAAGGAATTGAGCTTGAAAATGTTTAAATTAGGAGGTAAGGACAATGGCAGAACTGCTGAAGGTAGATAATGTATCCATGGTTTTCGGCGGCCTGCGTGCCGTTTCCAATCTTTCCATGCATATCGACGAGGGAGAGCTGATTGGCCTTATCGGTCCTAACGGTGCCGGCAAGACAACAGCCTTCAATATGATTACCGGTGTATATACACCGACCGAAGGCAAGGTATATTTTAACGGTCAGCAAAGCAGCGGTAAAAAATCTTACCAGGTTACACAGATGGGTATGGCGCGTACCTTCCAAAATATCCGTCTTTTCTCTGAGCTGAGCGTTATCGACAATGTAAAAATTGCTTATAATATGCACGTAACCTATAATCTGGCTGATGCTATCGTCCGTGATGGCAAATATCTCAGCGAAGAAGAATATATTACGCAAAAGGCTCTTGATTTGCTGAAAATCTTCCACCTGGAGGAAGAAGCACATGAGGTAGCAAAGAACCTGCCTTATGGTAAGCAGCGTCGTCTGGAAATTGCGCGTGCTCTGGCTACCGAGCCGAAGCTGTTGCTGTTGGACGAGCCTGCTGCCGGCATGAACCCGCAGGAAACCAAAGAGCTGATGGAAATGATCCGCTGGATCCGTAAGGAATTCAATCTTTCCATTCTGCTGATTGAGCATGATATGGGCCTGGTAATGGGTGTCTGCGAGCGTATTTACGTACTGGAATACGGTATGAAGATTGCCGAAGGTACTCCGGAAGAAATTAAACATAACACGCGCGTTATTGAAGCATACTTGGGCGAGGAGGTTATCAACTGATGTTAACTGTTGAAGATATCAATGTATATTATGGCGCAATTCACGCTATCAAAGGTATCAGCCTCGATGTTCCCGATGGTGAAATCGTAGCGCTGATTGGTTCCAATGGTGCCGGTAAATCTACTACATTGCGCACTATTTCCGGTCTGATGAAACCGAAGACCGGTAAAATCTTATATGAAGGTCATGATATTGCCGGTGTACCGGCGCATAAAATTGTCGGCATGGGCTTGTGCCAGGTTCCCGAGGGCCGTCATGTTTTTGCTAATATGACTGTTCTGGAAAACCTGGAGCTGGGTGCTTATCTGCGTAAAGATAAGGACGGAATTGCCAAGGACATGGATGAGGTCTTCAAAAAATTCCCGCGCCTGCTGGAACGTAAGGACCAGCTTTCCGGTACGCTTTCCGGTGGCGAGCAGCAGATGCTGGCTATGGGCCGTGCGCTGATGAGCCGTCCGAAGCTGCTGCTGTTGGACGAGCCTTCTATGGGTCTTGCCCCCTTGCTTGTAAAGGAAATTTTTAATATAATAAAGGAAATCAACGAGAGCGGTACTACCGTTCTTTTGGTTGAACAGAACGCTAATATGGCGTTGTCTATCGCAGATAAGGCGTATGTTCTGGAGACAGGACGTATTACCCTGAGCGGTACAGCTAAGGAGCTGGCAAGCAGCGAGGCTGTTCGCAAAGCATATCTCGGCGGCTGATTAATATACAAATTAGTCTGCTTGCTTCATAGGTGCCTGAAAGTGAAATGATTATATTAAAATGATTGTGTTCTATAGTCAAAGGAGGTAAAACTCATATGTTAGTAAAAGATATTATGACTGAACCTGTTGTTACCATACGTGAGGATCAATCTATTTTGGAAGCACGCGAAATTATGCGTGGCAAAAGACTGATCAGCCTGCCGGTTGTAGATGATATGCAACGCGTACGCGGCATTATTACCAGTGATGATATTGGCAAAGCTTCTCCCAGTGACAGCAGCACCCTTTCCCGTTATGAGGCTAATTATCTGCTGGGACGTCTGAAGGTTAAAGACGTTATGAAACGTAGCGTTATCAGCGTTGAAGCGGATGATACTATCGAATATGTTGCTTACAAGCTGTATAAATACAGAGTCAATGCTCTGCCGGTTGTTAATCAGGAGAACAAGCTTTGCGGTATTGTTTCCCGCAGCGATATCTTCCGTTCCATCGTAGAAATTATGGGCATGAACCGCAACTGCCTGCGTATTACTATCGAAGCACCTGATAAGGTTGGCGTTGTTGCGGAAATCTCCAACATTATGAAGGAAGACGGCATTAATATTATTTCTCTGGTTACCAAGCAAAATGGTGATGGTACCGCTGAAGTTACCATTCGTGCTGCTCTCAATAATAATGGTATGGATATCATTGAGCAAATCCGTGAAGCCGGCTATGAAGTCAGCGATGTAATGACTTTGGATGGTATTGAATAATGCTTTCCGGTAAGGATGTTAATGTAGGCGATATCGTCAAAATGAAAAAGGCTCATCCCTGTGGCAGTGATGAGTGGGAAATTACCCGTACGGGTATGGACTTTGGTATGAAATGCTGTGGTTGCGGTCATTTTGTCATGCTGGCGCGTACTAAGTTCGAAAAGGCTGCGAAGGCGGTTGTAAAGAGCGCTGAAGCAGAAAAGTAAATAAGCAGATAAAGAGAACGCTCTCTTGCTATCGGTGGGTAGCAGGGGAGCGTTTTTGGCTTGATGGGTTTTATGATATTGTTTAACGTATTACAGTATTGAGCTATGGTATAATCATATTCTTGCTCCAATTACGGCTCTGTGATATACTTATTTATATTAGTGTAAAGGAGAGAGTTATTTGCAGTTACTGATTGATAGTACTAAACTTGAAGCCCTTTTACAACGAAAACAAGATTATATTGGATATAAAAAGCTAGACCAAAGCTGTAATGTTGCTAATGCTTTATTTGTGATGTATGGTGGCTTTTCTGCTTCGCCTGAAACTTCCTTGTGGGCAAAAGTAGTAGTTATAATTGTTGGTGGCTTTGGCCTTTATTGGAGTGGGTGCGCGATGGTGAAAGCAATAAAAAATACATATAATGCAGATTTACTGCAGCATGATATCGAAAATCTTAATGCAATTGAGCATCCTTTTTCGCTTATCGCTATTAAAGATACATTTAATAAATATTCTCACCGTTATCTGCTTTATTATGATAATAGATGGGGGCTGAATCTGTTCCCTAATTATAAAACTCAGGTAGTAGAAGAGGAGAATGTTGCTAATATCATTAAGCGCCTAAGTTCTGATTTACAGGTTGCTCCAGAGCTGATCACTGTTGAACGCAAGGGATTTGAGCTACGGACGAAATATTCTGTGAGCGATAAGGTACAGAAGGTTTATGCGCATACTTTATATCAGGCAAATATTAAGAAGCTACCGAAAAAGCTTCAGGCAGATAGCTTTATGATAGGTGATAGGAAATATTCCTGGTGGAGTATTGATAAGATGGAAGCAGATGAAGACATCAGGGAACATAATCTCGATGTTGTTGAATTAGTAAAGCATAATATTATTTAAAGAATAAGCTGTTAGCGTGTCTTGTGACGTGCTGGCAGCTTATTTTTTCTTGGTGCGCTTTACGTACTGCGTGAGCGCATATTTGATTTCATAAAGAATTCCTGTGGTGCCAAACTTTCCGACTTCTATGTCAGAAACTCTCTCAAAACACAAAGTTTTCGACTTGCAAGTCTGAAACTTAGCAAATTCGCCAAGTTTTAGGAAAATAATTCCTAAAACTATACAGAAACGTAAAGTTTTGGGAAAAATTTTCCCAAAACTTTTGCAATCAAAAACGAGCTGGCTTTAGCGTTGGTGCTAAAATCAGCTCGTTTTGTTGTATGATGTATTTTACATTTTCAGCTTGCAGAAAACATACTTTGCAATAATTGCTTCAATGACAAGCAATAAGGCAACCAGTTCAAACACCGCGCTGATATTGATACCGTGGGCGACAAAGCCTAAAAGTGCGGGACCAAGGATAACTCCTGTATAACCTAAACTAGTTACGGAAGTTACCGCAGCGCTGATAGGCATGTCCTTTTGGTATTTCAAGAGCGAATAAAACACAGGGACAATGTTGGCACAACCAAGACCGATAAGAATGAAGGCTAAGGCGTTGAGATAGAGGTTGTCTAAAACAACTACGAGCGCAAAGCCTGCTGCCGTGACGAAGCTGCCGCCGATGACTGCTTTTTGCTCGCCTAAAAATTGCACAGTCTTGTCACCTAAAAGGCGCATGATGAGCATGGCGACGGAAAAGATAGCGTAGCCTGTGCCTGCAAGAGCTATGTCAATATGTTTTGTTTCTGTGAGCAGTACGCCGCTCCAGTCCATAACTGCGCCTTCAACGAGGAAGGTGATGCAGGCAAGAATGCCTAAAATGATGACGATGCCACGCGGAATAGCAAAGGCCTTTTCACCGCCTGGACTTTTATAGGGCAATAAGTGGCGACCGAAAACTGCCAGCAGCGCTAAAACGATAGCACAGTGTAGTGCAGCAATGAGTGTTACGTCTAAGCCTGAAGATGCCAGTACGCTGAAAAGACCTGCGCTGGCAAAGCAGCCGATACTCCAAAAGGCATGCATACCACTGAGCAGTCTGCGGCCTGCGAGCTTTTCTACAATAACAGCGTTGGTGTTCATGCTGACATCCGTTGCGCCCATGACGGCACCAAAGAAAGCAAGTGCAATGGCATAGCTCCAGATATTTGGCAGGCAAGAAAGCAGCACGGAAATTAGTGCCATCAGCGTTGCGCCTGTGATGACAACTTTTTTACAGCCATAACGTTGTACGAGTGCGCCGGCCAGAGGCATAAAGATAAAGGCGCTGATACCGATGCATAGAAGTAAAAGGCCAAGTACGTCTGCTTCCAGGTTTAGGCGAGCTTTGACCATAGGAATCATGGGTGCCCAGGTGGAAATGACGAAGCCGGGCAGGAAGAAGGCGACACGTGCTGCCATGATTTCTTTGCTGCCGACGGAAATATTTTGTAAAGTGTTTTCGGGTTTGTTGATTTGCATTGTTAAAAACTCCTTTCGTTACATAAGTAGCTATGAGAGCTTTTATGGGTTGAGTGTTGCCATAATTTATCTAAAAAAGTGGGATAAATTCGTTTGAATCCTATCCCACTTCAATAGCCTGAGCGCTACAAGTCCTCTGATAAATTATGATGATTTTACCACTAGTATATTTTGTTGTCAATGTGAGTTGTTTAATGGTCTTGCGATATAGTTTCAATATGTTGCAAATTTGTTGTTCTGCATATAGTGTTAGCGTCTGTTTGTGTTTTGAAAAATTTTCTAGCCTGCTAGTTGGCTTTTTAACAATATCGTAAGGTTTGAGAAGAGTCTACTCAAAACTTTTTTGATTAACAGGTTAATTGCTGGAAAGAAGATATTCTGTTTTTGTCATAATGGTTTAAAGTATTGTAGGAATGTTCAAAATGTAACGAATAATTCCCTTGCCTTTCATGATTGCCTATGCTATGATTTACTTAAAGCGTTTAGATGATAAAGGGGGAATTATTTTGACTTATGGAATTGCTATTCTCGTTATTATTTTCCTGATTTTATTTATTATTGCAGCCAAGACCTGCTATGTAAAAGCACCACCAAACGTGGCCTACATTATTTCCGGTCTGACGAAGAACCCGCGTATCCTTATTGGTATAGGCGGCTTTAAAATCCCGCTTTTGGAGCGTGTGGATATGCTGTATCTGGGCCAGATGTCCGTTGACATCAAAACCAGCCAGAGCGTTCCCACCAATGACTTTATCAATGTTAAGGTTGATGCAGTTGCTAAGATTATCGTTGATAAAGAAAACGGTATCTACCTGGCGGCAAGAAACTTTTTGAATATGGAGCCGGCGGATATTACACGCAGCCTGCAGGATTCTCTTGAAGGTAATATGCGTGAAATTATCGGTACGCTGGATTTGAAGAAGATTAACGTTGACCGTGATTCCTTCTCCGATGAAGTACTGAAGAAGGCTGCCAAGGATATGGAAAAGCTGGGCATCAGCATCCTGAGCTGCAATATCCAGAATGTTGTTGACGACAACGGTTTGATTGTTGATTTGGGCGCAGATAATACGGCGAAAATTCGCAAGGATGCTTCTATCAGCAAGGCTGTTGCCGAGCGCGACGTGGCCATTGCTGAGGCTGCTGCCAAGAAAGAGGCGAATGATGCACAGGTGCATGCTGACCTGGCGATTGCACAGCGTCAGAATGAGCTTTCTATTGCCAAGAGCGAGCTGAAACGTACTGCCGATATTAAAAAGGCAGAGGCAGATGCTGCTTATGCGATTCAACAGCAGGAACAGCAAAAATCTATTGAGGTGGCAACTGTAAATGCGCAGATTGCCAAGGCTGAGCGTGAAGCTGACCTGAAAAAGCAGGAAGTGCTGGTAAAAGAGCAGATTTTGGCTGCTACCATTCAGAAGCAGGCGGATGCCGACAAGTACAGAGTTGAACAGGATGCTTTGGCTGAGCAGGCCAAGAGGCAGCGTGAAGCAGAGGCACAAAGATATGCAATGGAGCAGGAGGCTGCCGCTATTAAAGCTAAGGGCGATGCAGAGGCTTACGCTATCAGAGTAAAGGGTGAGGCCGAGGCTGCCGCTATTAAGGCGAAGGGCGAAGCAGAGGCTGCTGCGATGGATAAGAAGGCCGAGGCTATGAAGAAATACGGTCAGGCTGCGATGGCTCAGATGGCGATTGAGGTTCTGCCGCAGGTTGCCAAAGAGGTTGCTGCTCCGCTCAGTAAGGTGGATAAGATTACGCTTTACGGCGAAGGCGGCATGGGCAGTCTTTCCGGCAATGTTCCTTCCGTGATGGCGAAGGTTTTCGATACGGTGAAGAGTGCTACCGGCATTGACCTGCAGGAGATTGCCAAGGGTGAAACCTACGATGCTAAGGTTAATAAGAACATCAGCATTGACGGCAAGCTGCCGGAAATTCCTGTAGAAATCAGCAAGGAAGAATAAACATGAAAATAAGCTGTTAGCATCCGGTATGTTAGCAGCTTATTTTTACAATAACGGAGGAATGTTTCTTTGAAGATTCTTGTGAGTGCCTGCTTGTTGGGCAAAAACTGTAAGTATAGCGGTGGTAATAACTTAAATCAAAGCGTGCTGGATTTTATCGAAGGCCATGAGGTGATTGGTGTTTGCCCGGAGCAGTTGGGCGGGCTGTCTACGCCTCGCTTGCCGGCAGAAATTGTTGACGGCGTAGTGACGAACAAGGAAGGCGTAAGCGTGGATGCGGAGTTTCGCAAGGGGGCGCAGTCAGCGTTGGCAGCTGCTTTGGAGAACAAGGTGGATTTGGCAATTCTGCAGTCGCGCAGTCCCAGCTGTGGCGTTAAGGAAATTTATGACGGCAGCTTCAGCGGCAAGAAGATAAAAGGGCAGGGCGTGTTCGCCAAGTTACTTTCTGCACATTGTATAAAGGTACTTGATGCCGAGGATGTGGCTGAGCATAAATAACAGTGCCTGAAAAAGTTGGTTTATAAAAATTAAAGGCAAGGTCTTAGGCGGTTTGTTTCCTAGACCTTACCTTTTTGTGCTTTAGCTTACAATATTTTTCTTTTAACCTGCTTTATTAAAGCATTTCAGCAAACGTCTGGATTCTGGTGTGAAGCTGTTCAAAGCTAGTGTTGAGCGGATCAATCTCTACAGTCAGGCAGGGATAGCCTGCTTTGTTTAAGTCAGCTTCAAGCCAGGGCTGGTCGTATTCTTCAGGATCGCAGAATTTCATTAAGCAGTTAATAACGCCATCGGCCTGTGTTTGCTGGCAAAGTTCGCTTAAGTGGGAACCGCGTGGCTTACCAAGCTCATGAATCAGGCTGCAACAGGTGCGGTTCTTCCATTGGAGTGCTAAACGTTTCAAACCACCGCCTCCGTTTATAGGGATATCAGTTCTAAACTGACGGCTTTCCTGCGCAAGGTCATCACCGACAACAGCAAGCTTATTCTTGGTAAGTATTTCAAGAAAAGCATCAGGTTCGCCGGTAATGCCGGTGAGAATAACCTTCCTTCCAACAAAATTATAATCTGGTAATGCTTTAAGACTTTCATTAATTTCCTTTACAATGGCAGTATGCTCACTCTTTTCAAAGAAAAGAGCACTTTTCATAATTGCATGGCGTACTGCAGGCGTAATGATATCAAGATGCTTTACTGCGAGCGTGGTAAAATCTCTTATAACTGCATTATGCTCATTGTAAATTTCAATTGTTCGAAAGAGCGCTTTTTCGGTCATCATCTGACCGGTAATAGTAGCCAGCATGACAAGAACATTTTCATATTCACTGATAAGATAATCAGTGCTTGCTGTTGAAGCACGGTTTTGCGGGTAGACAATGGGAATCATCGGGATATCAGGAACGCCAAAGCGCCAGTTCTGAGTCATACAGCGCAGTGTGTCGCAGATTGCCGGGATTATGACACCGCTGAGTCCTTTGTAGGTGCCGTTCAGGCCAAGTTCCAGGTTGGCCTGCATGATGGGGCAGGCGAAAGGTGGCAGGTAGCTTTTTACAAGCTTTAAGTCTGTCTGGCCACCCCACAGGCCCAGTGGAATCATACCGCTGGCATGCACGAGCTCTTCCGGTGTATATGGTTCAAAGCAGCCGATAACCTTTTTACCCTCTGCCAGATATTTATCAAGCTGAGCCCGGGGATTTTGACAGGCCTGCTTAAGACTTTCAATATTTGTGTGCAAATCAGCCATTTTATAAATCCTCCTTATTCTGCTGCATAACTTCAACTAGGCCTTGAATTCTTGTTTCAAACTGAGCTTCACTGTAGTTGCGGTAGTCAGCCTGATCGCCGTCAAAGGAAGTGAATGGGATGCCTGCAGCTTTGGCGAGCTGACGCTGTACTTCCATCATCTGGCAGTCCATAACCTTGCAGCTGCGGTTAACATGGTAGATTGTACCTTCGCAGCCAAAACGTTTCAAGGCTTCATGCCTACGTTCAATCATCGTGCTGGCATTATCACCGTTTGTAGAAGCGAAGCAATAGGCGCGTGCCATGCCATCGAGGTCATTATATTCAATGGCCCAGGCTTTGCCGTAGCTGGAAGCAACCATGTTAATGCCATACTTTTTTAAAGTGCGAAGATTATGGCTTAGGTATGGCCAGCAGGCAATGCCGTCCCAAGAGATGCGAAAGCGTTCTTCGACGGGGAAGGTAGAGGTTCCCTCTGCGATATGTTTTTCAATCTCACTGTTAAGCTGCTCCAGAATGGCGGTAGTGGAAGCCTTGCCGCGGTTGCAGACCATCGAGGACATATAGTTGAAAAGCTCAAAGCCGCTTAAGGGTGCAGGCCTGCGAGCAAGAAGATTGTTGGCGCGCTCCCAAAGATAGCTGTTGCGCTGGCTGATTTGCATAATCTCCTGAAAGCGTGCCTCGTCCCAGACTTTGCCGGTGAAAGTACAGAGGTCGGCAATAAGCTGGTCAATCTGTGCACGTACATAGCGGACGCGGGACTCAGTAACGTAATCCCAGGGATTATAGCAGGTGTCGATGAAGAAGATGGGGATCTGCAGTTGGCGGGCCAGATTTTCATACCACTTGGTGAGCTGGTTGCAGATATTGTTGGTGAGCAGCAGAAAATCAGGTTTTACCAGCTTGCCGCCATCAGGAAGCTCTAGAGCGCTTTCGCCGTTTAGCACAGAGGCATAGGCGAGGTTGAGCTTGGCGTAGGCGCAGAGGTCGTTAGCGTAGCCAAGCGGCCCTTCGCACTCCTGCAGAAGGTTGTCTGCCTGATGTCTGGCAGCAATGCCTGCGGCATGGTTCTCAGGATAGAGGACGTTGAGGCCTAGCGTTTCGGCAATTTCCTGCGGAAAAATCGACGCTGACCAGCCGACCTTTTCGCCGCGCTCCTTGGCGAGGCGTGCGTTTTCAAAAAGGGCGGCACTTTGCTCGGCCAGCATGAGCATGCTTTTTGGCTTTGGTCGTTTAGGCTTGGCTTGCGGAGCGCTGTCCGCTGCTTTTATCGTTGCTATACTTTCACTCATCGTCTTCACTCCTTCGCTTGCAATAGTTTTTCATAGGCCAGCACAGCTGCACCGATAGCACCTGCGGACTGGCATAAGGGATCTACAAGAATCGGACAGCCCATGGCTTGTACGACGCCGCTGTTTAAGGCTACACCGCCGCTCATGGCCAGGCAGACTGGATGTCCCAGGCGGAGCGCCATGCCTGCGACGCGTTTGGCTACGGATTTGTGAATGCCTGCGGCAATATCCGCTAGAGGCACCTGCGCGGAAAGCTGGCTGATTACTTCGGATTCGGCAAAGACAGTGCAGGTGTTGCTGATTTTCGCCGGCTGCTTGCTCGCTGCGGATAAAGGTCCGAGCTGCTCGATAGGAACGTTTAAAACCCTTGCCATTACGTCCAGAAAACGTCCTGTCCCTGCTGCGCATTTATCATTCATCTGGAAGGCGAGCAGCCTTCCCTGCGGCGATAGCTTGAGCGCCTTGGCATCCTGGCCGCCTATGTCGATAACTGTGTCCACCTGCGGCAGCAGCAAATGAATACCCTTGGCGTGGCAACTCAGCTCGCTGCTCTGCTCATTTGCCTCAGAACAAATCAGCCGTCCATAGCCAGTTGCTATGGTATAAGCAATCTGCTCGCGCGAGATAACGGACTGCTCAAAAATTTCGGCTAAGGCCCTGGCGGGGCCGACAGTACCTGTCCCCAGCGGCACAATGACGTGGGCCACAATTTTTTGGCCGTTTTCAAGAATAACAGCTTTGCTGGTAGTGGAGCCGATGTCTATGCCTAGTGTGTACATAAAATGACTGCTTCCTTTGACGAAAATAAATTAACGGATATCATTAGCTTTGTACATCGACTGGATTTTTTCCTCGCTGTAGCCAAGCTCTTTGAGGATTTTTGCTGTTTCGCAGCCAATCGGACCGGAGATTTTATGCGGAATTGCAGCGGCATCGACAGAGCGGAAGTGAGCCGGGCCGTTAGTAAAGACAGTCTTGGTTCCGTCACTGTATTCGTAATGATAGGCATAATTATTGGCGATAACCTGCGGATCGTTGGGCACATCCTTAAAGTGTGCGAGCACCTCATGCGGCAGATCGTGAGCGTCTAAAAGCTCATGCCAATAGGCAACAGGCTGTTCTCTGAATTTCTTATCAAGGATAGCGACAAGCTCTTTTTTATTTTCGTAATAGGCTGCGGCGGTGGAAAATTTTGCGTCTTTCAATAATTCAGGAAGACCGATAAGCTGGCAGAATTCAGGGAAACGGCGATAGTCAATGATTGCCAGGTACAGCCATTCTCCGTCAGCTCCCTGATAGGTGTTGCTGCACGCATGGCTGCAGTCCTCATGGCTGCGTGGGTATTGGCGTCCGTTGAAGCCGTTTAGGAGGCCGGAGGAGAGAATAAAGGTGCCAATCTGCAAAAGGGAAACGTCAACCTTATCTCCTGCGCCAGTTCTTTCTCTGCGGAAGAGGGCTGCAGCAATGGCACCGGCAAGCGCTGCAGCAACGCTGTGGTCGCCAAAGCCGGCAACAGTCATGAGCGGCGGACCGCCAGCCGGTGCCAAATCTGCCAAGAGTCCGGTTCTGGCATAAAAGGCTGTATAATCATAGCCGGGACGGTCTTTCTCCGGCCCCTTGTCACCATAGCCTAGTACGGAGGCATGAATGAGTCTGGGATAAATATCCTTTAACTGTTCATAGGTCAGGCCCAGCTTTTCCAGAGCCTGCACACGGTAGTTGGTCACGAAAACATCTGCTGTTTCCAACAGCTTCAGCAAGACCTGCTTGCCCTCCGCTGTTCTTGTGTTGATGGCAAGAAAGCGTTTATTTAAGTTCTGCATATCAAAATTAGGATTAGCGATGTCTGTCGTGGGAGAGAGCGAGGTCGCGCCTTGCGTCCTCCAGGTGTCACCGTTTAGAGATTCAACCTTGATTACCTCTGCTCCCCATTCTGCAAGAATTCGGGCAGTCATTGGTCCTGCCAGCATATTGGAAAGTTCAATTACCTTAATTCCCTCCATGGGCTTCATGAGTTAGTTCCTCCTTCGTCTTTCGCTATCTGTTAACACTGCTCTAAATTTGGGCTGAGCGTATTCTGTGACAACAAAAGCCGAGAAATATAAAGTCAGACTTTAGGTTTCTCGGCTTGCTGCATTGCTTATTTTTTATATTTTCTTATTGCCGCACCAATGAGCTTGGCGGTTTGCGCCAGCTCTGCTTCGGTGTGCGTTGCCATAAGGGCAACGCGCAGGCGCGCAGTACCTTTTGCTACCGTCGGGTAGCGAATCGCGGGGGCGAGTACGCCGTTTGCCAGCAGTTCGTCTGCAACCTGCAGGGCGGATTTCTCATCGCCGATGATAATAGGAATGATGGCGGTGGGAGAGTAAGCTTCTACGCCTTCGGCGTGCAATGCGTTTAAGAAAAACTCTACGTTATGCTGCAGATTTTGCGCACGTTGCGGTTCTCCCTCCAGTATCTCAATAGCTCGCAGCGCAGCGGCGAGCGTAGCGGGAGTCTGAGAGGTGGCGAAGATGAAGCTGCGTGCTTTATTTTTGAGATATTCGATAATCACTTTGCTGGCGCAGGCGTAACCGCCTTCGGCGCCGAGTGCTTTGCTGAGCGTACCCATGAGAATATCCGGGCGGACAGTGTTGCCGAAATGTTCAACGGTGCCATGGCCTGTTTTTCCGATAACGCCTGTGGCATGTGCTTCGTCAATCATGGTGAGCAGATGATATTTTTGGCCGAGTGCAACGAGTGCAGGCAGGTCAACAATATCACCGTCCATACTGAAAACTGCGTCGCTGACAATCAGGCCTCTGCTGCAAGGCGTAGCAAGAATTTTCGCTTCCAGGTCCTGCATATCATTATGCTTATAGACAACGATGCGTGCTTTAGAAAGACGTGCGCCGTCGATGATGCTGGCGTGGTTATATTCGTCGCTGAAGATAACGCTTTCAGTGTTGCAGAGGGCGGAAATAATGCCGACGTTGGCCATGTAGCCTGTGTTAAACACCAGTGCTGCTTCTGTGCCTTTGAAATGCGCCAGTTTGCTTTCAAGCGCTTCGTGCAAGGCGGTGTTGCCGGTAGTCAGACGGCTACCGAACGCGTACTGGTGCGCGGCCTGCC
>OQVZ01000052.1_pt1 | contig 35262 bp, 38 predicted proteins | sample 1691571 | NCBI WGS metagenome assembly OQVZ01 (sample SAMN03418261, study PRJEB22391) | human gut metagenome | biome: human-gut; feature: organic feature; material: feces | host: Homo sapiens | place: Tanzania | collected 2013-01
TTCCTTCAGAAGCTTTGCCGCAAAATCTTCTTTGCTGAGCACGGCTTGCATATTGGCGCTGTTGCTTGGGGGCGCGACTTTGAGAATACGCCATTCTTCGGCGAAGGCAATGGCTTGAAAGCCATCTGTCAGTTTTACAAGCACGTTGATTTACGATCGCAGTTTTTGGATGGTTTCACGTTTGATGCTTCCACTTCAATTTGGTGGAAGGAGAAAGACGCTAAGGCTAAGCAAGAACTTCTTGGTGACGATGACACCACGCCCTTGCTTTCCATTGAAGGCGTGATGGAGCATTTCTTTGCTTGGATTAAAGGTTTGTCTGAAGATTTGTCGGCAGACAATATATATTTATGGTCGCAAGGCACAGATTTTGATATAGCAATCTTGCGCCACATCTGTCATCGATATAATAAGCAAATTCCTGTTCGCTACACTAAATTTCGTGATCATCGAACTTTCTTCTTGGAAGGTGCTCGGCTTTTGAGCCGTGGCGGTCGCGACGAAATCAGATATAGTGATTTCGCAGAGGATTTCGATGACGGAGAAAACATTGTTCATTCGCCGCTTTACGATTGCAAGCGTAGCATCTATTCCACATGGCAGATGATGAAGCAGTTGAAGCAATGTGTCAAAGAGAAAGTGGCGGAATAAGATGGAAAGAAGTTATTTATATTTTCCATACGTTCCCAACCGCAGCAACAAAAAGAAAAAAGGACGGCCAACACCTTATCCGTATCTTCACCGCATTGCTTATTCAGAAGATTTACGTGGAGAGAAAGACAACATTCCGACATTGCTGTTTTATGGCGCTCCATTTGACTTGCTGCGCGATGTTTGTTTGTATGTCTTTAATATGATGAACGGAAAGGTGGAAGATTTTGTGATTGACCGAGAACATTCATGCCGTTGGCGCAACGGGAAGTGTTATTGGCGCACCATGATTCAAATTCAAGGTTTAGACGAACAATTCATCTCGTTGAAAGATTTCACTTCGTTGCTCATTACACGTATGAAGAACGTATGCAACTGTTCCATTCGTCATTATAAATTGGAAACATTCGTGAACTTGTAGAATATCAAATTTAATCATGATATATCACCCGATTCTCAACCAGCTTGCCAACATCAATTTGGCATTATTGGTGCGGCCTTCTGACGAGCAGTGCGTCGAAGGGCAGACGGCCTGTTTCTGTCCCTTTTGCGCAAAAGACGAAGCAGAATCAGACGGGAAGTCGGCGCGTACACCACATTTCATCATCTATAACAATGAACGTGGCGGTTTGTACGATGGGGTGGGGGTTGAAGGTGACAGCCGTGCGCAACATGGTGCCGTGAAGTGGATGTGTACTAAGACTGGCAGAAAAGGTTATGGTGCCATCGAATTGTATGCCGCCATCCACCGCCTTCCGATGCACGGGCAAAGTTTGCTCAGAATCTGCAAGGCTTTGGTGTTGAAATGCTACGGCGACCCGGAAGAAACGCGAGCTGCCTTCCCAGAAGTATTCGGCAACATGGATTACCGCACTGTCGCGCAGCAGACCATTGAGACCTTTTCGTTCATACCAAAAATGGATTTCTCGCCGCAGGAACTGGCAGCGCTTGGATGTGAAGTGATCTTAGAGAAAGGTCTGCCACGCTTCGGTTTCGGTCGTACGTTCACACCAGATTTGCTCAACAAAGACTTTCGCATCTATTCCCTGTTGAGCGTCACGTTGCCCGATGTCGTCAGAAATGGCCAGCATGTCAGCGAAATCATCCACGGCACGCCGTGGAATCCGCTCTTCGTTTGTTTTGCCTCCCAAGAATGTGGCCCGCAGAACTCCTATGGATGTTTCTTCCGTCCGGCAATGGCGGGCGGCGAACCGATTGTGTTCTCTACCGCTGAGGAGCATAGCGTGCGGAAAGTGAGCAAATGGCTCATGGGTGACAACGTGTTTGTTTATGCGATGGACCACCGCAAGAGCGACAACACCGCCGTCCATGCCGCCATCAATCAGATAGAGCCGGAGGAGAAATACACCGAGACCCGTGAAGAATGGGTAGAAAACGAAACGAAGGACGGAGAGCCGAAAGGCACGTTCAAGAAAATTGACGTGAAGATTTCGACCAACGAAATCAAAGCTCGCAACATCGTTTTCTGCCGCACCCCCGAAGATGCCTTGAGCGTGTATTACGCCATGCGTTCGCTCCGCCTTGACAAGCAGGATGGCGACCAGCATTTTGCAGATTATTGTTGGTATCACGTGGCGTTCTCCATCGGGCGAAGAAACTTCTGGTACATCGAACGGGGAGAATGGAAACAGGAAAAACTGGATTTCAGCGCCGTGCAATATCAGAAGATGAATCGTTTTGCCGAACGTGTCATCATCCTCTATCCCAACGACATCGCTTCGCAGCGCGACTGCGGTGCAATAGCTACCAAATTCAGCGCCATTCACTATGCCATGTTGCCAGAGCAGTTCCGCTCGCGTTATAACCAGCGATGGAAATGGCTCTTTGGGTGTTCACCGAGAAGTGTGCGTGACTATCTCTTGTCATACAATATGACCGATGAAGATAACTTTCAGTTTGACCACGACTTGCGCTTGCCGCTCTACTCTCGATTGCGCGGAGCGAGAAACACGGATCCATTTGAAATTGAATACCCCCGTGACCCTCGTAGCGGAAAGCCTAAACCGCCAACCTGCAAAGTGTCGCCAACGCGCCTTTGGCTCTTCATGACTGCGCACGGATATTATCGCATGATTGACACTGAGAGCACCGACCTCGTTGGACAATACATCCACCTTGACCGTTGCTTCGTTGAGTATATTGATGCAAAGAGCATTATCCAGGCAGCCAAAACTTTGTTGCTTGAATATATTGAACAGAGCTGGCGACATAATGACACCGAGCAGCGCTTGATGTCTGATTGCGCCAATATGGTTGACAAAACTTTCACGGAGAAGTCGGCAGGCGGATTGCAGAGCATGGTTATCAACTTCGCTGACGCCTTTAATGCCAAGACGGAATATTTCTATTTCCGCAATGTGGCGCTAAAGATTACGCCAGACAACATCCGTCCGGTGTCATACAACGACATCAGTTTCTTCATTCCTTCACTCGCACGAAAGCCGTATGATTTCACGATGCGTGTGTTTAAAACTCCGTTTGTCATTACCGAGCGTCAGGAATACCGCGACCGCCTGGAAGCGATAAACAAGAAAGAGGCCATGAAGAACGAGGATGGCTCTTCCGTATTCACCTACGACGAGATAAAGAAACTGCGTGGCGAACTCATGGAATGGGCACAGACTTATCGCTGGTTCGTTGACTGGCAAGGGCAACGTGAGCAAGACTTGTGGCCGATTCTCCGCATTGTGCGTGGTTTTTCCAATACACTTTGGGAACGGGAGAAAGAAGCGCAGCGCAACAAACAACCGCTCACCGAAGACGAGAAGGCCGTGATGAATGCTCACTTCGCCAATATGCTCTCATGTATCGGCCGTTTGTGCTTCCGTTCTTGGGAAGGTATGAAGAATGTCGCGCCTTACCTCTTGGAGGACAATATTGCCGACGAGAAACAGGCGGCAGGCGGTTCCGGCAAATCGGTATTAGTGAACACGGTTGTTGGCTCGGCTGTTAATGTGTTGCCCGTCGACATGAAAGACTTCATGGTGATAACCGATGCCAAGTTTGCCCTCACGGATTTAATCGTATATCCAGGGAAATATCGCGTTGTTCATTGGGAAGATAAACAAAAGAGTTTTCCCATGAAATACTTTTATAACAAAGTGACGCAAGGCACCAAGGTTGAGAAGAAGTTTGGCGACCCCGTCGGATTGAAGATGGAAGATTCCCCCATTCATGTCATAACGAGTAATAGTCCGCTGAGCGACGATGATCCGTCAACTATCGGCCGTTTCCCTTTGGTCAGTTTCTCCGACCGTTTTTCGCGAGAGAATCAGCAGAAGCGACAGCCAGAACGTTCGCCGGCCGAACTGATGAAGCATTTTGACCCTAATCCCGAAAAGCTCACCGACACCGACCGCAATCAGACCATCTATCTCTGTGCCTTGGCCGTGCAGTTCCTGATGCGCTACCACACTTTTGCCATCGCACCGCAAGGCAACGTGCGTCGCCGTCAAATGGTTCAGAAACTCACCGAGAGCATCGTTCGCTACTTCGAGTGGTTCTTTTCTCGCAATGAGGTTTACGGAGTGCCGATATGTACCGACGATATGTTCAACGAGTTTATGCGCGATTGGGCGGATGCTTCCGAAGGCAAGTCGAAGGAATACAGCCGAGCCACGTTCAAGAAGAAGATATACGACTATTGCGAGAATATGTCGATCACGTGTAATCCGAAACAGCTCTTTGAGAATGAGAGCGACAAACAGCGCAAGTGCTTTAAATTGCAAGCTTGGGTAACGCAGGAGTATTTCACCGGCCGTGAGTGGGAGAATGACAACACCATCGAACCTAAGTTCATCCGCTATCTTCAAACTTCAAAGCACGTATTCTTCTTTTATCGTCCAGGGAAGGACGTTATACCGAAGAACTATCGCGATTTGAAACGTATTGCCAAGCAATTCGCCGAGCAACCAGATCCTCTGCCATACCGCGATGACGACGGAAAAATCGTTACGCTCACCGGCGAAGAAAAAGAACGTTGGGAAAACAATAAGATGAGAAGGCAGGGTAGGCGATTGGTAATGCCAGCAGCAACGTCCACAACGGCGCCCACCTTGCCAGACATCAAAGAAGAGGACTTGCCGTTTTGATGCACCTAAAACCTATAGGAAGAATTTTTAAACAAAAAACGATGCGAACATATACCCCCCCCAAGATGCGAAAACTGTATCTCATACGACCAAATCAAAAACAGTTGTCGTGAGAAAAGTTCGCCGTTGTTCGGCGGCAGTATTTCGCCCTTCCATCTCGCCTGCGCTCACTATATTAGTCTTGGCGCGGTCTATAAGAAGAAAAACCGACCAAAGAAATGGTTTCGCGTAAAGACGATGGACGACATGAGTGACCCTCGCGGTAGGCTCTATTAAAACCGACAAATAATCATTCATCAACAATAAATAAAAACAAACAAATCATGGCAAGTTACAATGGCAGTATTGACCTGTTGGCCTTGAATGGTGCACAGGTTATGACAGGAGTAGACCAGAAGAATCCACAACGTGCGTATGTCTGTATTCCTGTAGACTTCAACGAAATCAAACTGACTGTTTCGCGAAACGACCCCAGCAAACAGATTGCAGGATTACGTATAAACATTTGGCCACTCAACGAAAACTATAAGAATGCCGTCCGCCGCTCGGCGCAGGAACGTGGCGATGCAAACGTGAATGTGCCGACGCACGAAGTGCAGATGTCTTATTCAACGGACTATGTCAAGTACATCGCCGCCAATGCACCTGGTATCGTGGAGCAGGTGAAGCAACAGAACAAGGATCGCGATCCAGGTATCGTCACACAGAACGTGCAGGATGAGACCTCACATCTCTTTAAAGCCTTTCGCAGTCGTATGAACAAACGTTTGGCTATGCTCTATCAGCCACAACAGCAGGCAGCGCCGTCAACCACGCCGCAACCCAACTATCAGACGGCAGGCGCAGCGACGGCTTATGTGCCGTCGGCCGAACAGGATGATGCCTATGCCTTTGGTGCTAACTTCAACGAAGACGACCTTCCATTTTAATAAAACAAACGAAGCATGAAATTACAAGCTCAATCCTCACGCCTGCTTGCAGAGGTCTTGCAGAAAGCCTCCAAAGCCATCTCCACCAAAAACTCGTTGGCCATCCTGGATAACGTGTTGCTCGTTCGCCATGCCGACGGAGTCTTCTTCTTCGTGGCCGCTACAAGTAGTTCACAACTGACGCTGCCAGCCCCCTTGACCATCTTCGACGGCAATCTTGATTCCCCAATCGCGTTGCCAGTGAAGACCATTCTGCCGTTTATCTCCTCTCTTCCAGATTGCACGCTGACCTTTGATTTCGATGGCAGCAACAAGAGTGTTTCACTTTCCTATTGCACGGAGAGCGGTGGGCAAGTAAAAGAAGGTAAAGCCAATTTCGCTTACTTCGATGGCAAGGACTTTCCGATTTCGCCAGATTTGATGGAAGATAAGACGTGCATTACCCTGCCGTTCCCGTTCTTCTCAAAGGTGTTGGACAATTCCGCTCCGTTCACAGCCAAAGACATCATCCGGCCGCAGATGAACTGTATCTGCATCGATGTGGCAGAAGATTTGTCAGATGTGGCGTTTGTTGCCTCGGATGGACACGGACTTATTAAAACCAACTACACAAACAATCCAGCAACAGGCGGTGGAGATTTCTTCCGTGGTGGTCAGCCCGGCAGGATGTTGCTTCCGCAACTTTATTTCCGCGCCGTCTCTGTGTTTGACGGATGTGAAGAAATCGGCATAGAATGTGACACACATTCTTTGAGGTTCGTGTCAGGAGAGATGGAATACATTTGTAAGACTTGCGAGGCGAAATATCCGAATTACGGTTCCGTCATTCCGCGTGGCAATCCGTATTACGTTGTGTTCAACAAGCGCGAAATGCTAGAGACCATCAAGCGCGTTAGTCTGTTTGGCGACAAGTCGAGCAACCTGCTTGTGCTTGAGAAAAACGGTATGTTCTTGGATGTCTCTTCGCGCGACGTTGACTTCTCTACGTCAGCTGCTGACCAAGTGCTGGTCTCCAATGCCAAATGTCTTGATGGATTCCGCATCGGCGTCAACTCATCTTACCTTTCTTCAGCACTGAGCGCCATCGATGCGCCAGACATCCGCATGCAATTTTCGGATGAGAGACATCAGATGTTGTTCACGGCCGATATTCCTGCACCATCAGTGCTCACCATGTGTATGCCGATGGTCATAGATGACTAACGAATAACGAATAAAATCTAAAGAAATGGACGATAACATGCTCTTCATCCAGCCTTGCTGCGTCGACAAGACCTTGCCAAAGGCGTTGATGCAGGCGGAGCGCTTTTCTCTCTCGTTTTACACGCACGGCGATGTGACGATGGAAAAGTTCTACCGTGCTGTTGCTTATCTTGTTGACGAAGGCCACGTCATGGTGCTCAGCCAGCCAGTTGTCGCTGCGGAGACCTTCGTTTTTCTCCAGCAATGTTTTGAACGTAAATGGATAAATGCGCTTGTGCTTTCAACTTCTGGCGACTATCAGGCAATGGTTGATCGCTATTTAGCCGACTATCGTTCGCGTGTGCTCTATGTCAGCCACCGCGATGTTTCCGACCTTTCTGCCCATCTTGTGTTTTACAACGAAGAACGCGGTGTCATCATCCAGGGGCCGATGTATTCGCGTTACATTGATTCCGGTCTGACAGCCTACCATGCTAACTTTTATCCGATGCACGCCTATTCGCGCAAGGAAAGAGAGTGGAGCCATCCATTCCGCAATGTGCTCTTCCCCGACGTGTTGCGCCACCGCCAGCAAGTTCGCAAGGTGAAGCCAGCGAAGCTCTGCAAAGAGTTGATGTTGTTCCTTCACGGCGAATTTCCGCCATATAACGACGATTAGTATGAGGACAAGACCGACCCAGAGTTTCACGGAACTGCGTCGCTATTGCGAGAAATGGCAATGGACAGACCCGCGCAGCCATCAGCAAGTGACAGGCTACGTTCATCCGCAGACAGCTACCAACGTTCAGCGCAAGCCCTTCTACATAAAATTTCTCACAAAGACAGGGCACGTTGATGAAGGCGAATGTGTGTGCCTTTCCGTTGACGTTATGCGCCATCAGCGAAAAGTGCAGTTCGTCAGTAGTAAGGAAATCCGCGTGGTCAACGACATCCTCGTTTTGGAAGTTGATGGCACACGTTTCGTGGCGCATTGATAAAACATTGAAAGTGTTATTGATTATTGAATAAGTACGGCCGCTTCGGTCCGTGAGGATAGAGGCAGCCTTTTCTTTTTAAAAATTAGATTATGTGGAAACGATTAAAAGCTTTATTAGGTTTCACGCGCAACAGAATCCTCTTGCAGGATTTGCGCGATCTGACCAAAATATTTGTCTATCTTGATGCCTTTGAGCGCAACGGCGCCATTCATTGGATGGCGAAAGACAACGCTTTGTTGATTGAAGAGCGTTTAGCCTTGCCCGAACTGGCACGTGGTCGGAAGTCTTTTCTGAATTTTTTGAACCAAGTTTCTCTTTGGCAAAACAATCGCATTATTCAGGAAGCCTACGAACGCCACCGCATACAGGTGGAGACGGCTGCCGTTCGTAAAGCACAAGAACGAACGCCTGGGCTCACTAAAGACGACCTTGTGCGCATCCGCGAATTTGCTCGCGAGACGATGCAGCCCCTGCCGCTTGAATCGCTCAACTGCGTTAAGGAGTTTGACATCATGATTATTCGTCAACACGCCATCATGGAAGAAGCCACAGAAGAAAATGGCATGCTCCTCGCCGTTGGTCATTTCGATGGCAAGCAGGTGGAGCTGGCTTTATTTGACGATGTTAAGTATAACTTATTCCGTTCCTAATTATGAAAAAAACAAATAAAATCATGCGTAAATTCCGCATGTGGCTGATAAAGAAACTTGGTGGTATTACGCCCGATGCTTGCCGCAAGAATGGCGACAACGCCCTTGACCTTGGTGCATATATCACCTTAGATTGTCTGATTGACTTTGCCGATAGAGATCTTTATGGTTTGTCGGGCGATGAATGGAGTGCACGGATGTATCGTCACCTTTGTGATGGGCGCCGCCAGATGCAAGAAAGAGTATCAAAAAACGGCCGCTCATGATAAGTCTTCGTTTAGATCGTTTTGATTTCGTCAGTGCCGTCGAAGGCTTTGCTCGCGGCAGTCATTTGCGACAGCACGTGTGGGAACAGATAGTTTATCCTTCCATACCACAGATGTGCTTAGACGAAATGGATTTTCTGTGGTATGTTTTCCGCCGCGACTTGTGGTCCAATTACTTCTACAACGCGAAGGGGCGCATTGTTCCAGTCATAGGGCATAAGGACTATCTTCATACTTTGGCCGCACTTCATCGCGGCAATCGCTATCTCGTGACGTGCAAGACCAGCAAGGTCGGTGGTCTGTTGTCGGCCGTGTGTTATCGTTTCAACGGCGAATATTATGCGCTTTATGCTCGCACGGATGACAGATTCACTGATTTTGTTCGTTCGTTGCGTGATGAAGGAATAACAGCCACTTGGCATCAGACGAAATACATTCAGCGTTATAATTCCATCATTCCAACGGATTGGATTCAGACGGCTGACCGCTGGCCGATTCTGGAAAACCGTTACGTGCAGAGCGGAAAGGAAGATTGGTGGTATGATTTAGAGGTGTACGACCATTTCTTGCGTTGCCTGCAGGCGGATGCTGAATTAATTAATGGAAAGAAACAACAGCATTTATGGAAATCAAGATTGAAAACGCAAAAGCTGCTTTGAAAGCCGCCGACAAGAGCGTCAAAAAAGTACTTCTTGCTCTCTTACCCGAATTGAAAGAAACAGAGGCACAGACAGTCGCAAATCGCCCGATTATAGAACGTGTGAAGACCTTTGAGGACGCTTGCCGTGAGTTGGGAGAAGACAACCTTTTCGTAGAGCAATATCATGCGATTGTGAAAAGCGGAAATTTTACAAGTGACGGTCACGACTTTATTGCATACTTGAAGCTTTGTATCATCGCCGCCGCCCTGAATGAGGGTTGGAAACCTCTGTTCACAAAATACGAGCGGCGTTGGTTTCCTTGGTTCGCGCTATGGACGGAAGAAGAACTGTCGGAGAAGAGTGACGAATGGAAAGCCGACCGACACCTCATATCAACAGGCGACTATTCAGGAGACTGGGCGGGCTTCGCTTATGCGGGTACGATTTACTCCCCCTCGTGTACGGATGCGAGCTTCGGTTCTTGCCTTTGCTTTAAGAGCAAAGATCTCGCCACGTATTGTGGCAAACAATTCATCAAGTTTTGGGCCGACTTCAACATTATTAAGAAGTAATAAATCAAACCCTAACTATTATGGATATAACAGACTACAAAAACCTTTACAGAGCCGCGAGAAAATTAGATGGAGCTGTAGACAAGAAAATACAACAGCTATGAGTATCAACATCAATTCATTGCATATTGGCGACATCGTCATGCAAGAAAATAATCATTTCAATGGCTACGTGTATTCCGTCGTGCTTGGTGTTGATAGTATAAGTGGAATGATACGCCATAAGGAAATCTACGAAAATGGCGGCACGCAAAATAGCATAACATCAGCACTCAGTATGTCGCCGTTTCCATTGAGTGAGGCCATATTGAAGGCGCACGGCTGGGACTATGTGTATGGTGGCCCTTTGATGGTTAGATTATTTGACGACAAGTTAATCGGCATCCGAAAATCAGTGGACGGAGACGGATTTTGCCCTATTGTTTTCCCCGGATGTTTCGTAGATAGGAAGGTCGGAATGTTTTTGAACTGCATACACGGCGTTCATGAATTGCAAGCCTTGTTAGATGCGTTTGGATGCAGATTAAAAGTTGAACCATTAATAATGGAACAATGAAACAGGAATATTTAGATAAAGCCAATAAGGTCTGTAAAGAGTTAACAAGGTTTAATGACACTCTGTTGTATTTGGAATCGGCCAAAGATGATTTCTATTATTTTCGATGTGAGAAAGGAGTGGGTTACGTCGATTTAGAAGCTTGCATAACGGCCGAAGAAAAAAACGACATCATCCAGCGAATCAAACAATACATCAAGGCACATCGCGACCAAAAGCAACAGGAATTTGCGGCGCTTTGATTAAAAACCAAACGAATATGATCAACAAGATATTGAAGAAAACCAAGGAGCGGCATGGTGCCGTTGGCGTTGTTCGTGTGTTCAAGGAAGCGTGCGATGCTCTGGCCGAAGAAGTCAACCGCCAGTTGTTTGACGGTTGTCGCAATTGGTATTGGGTGGCCGATGAGCGTGGCGGCGTCTGCGATTTTGAGGACGGCGATTTCCTTGGCGTGGAAGACATGGTTCGTGTCATCGAAAACGAACTAACATATAGGAAATATGCTGCATGGCGAGATGCCAATTTTGAGCATGAGCAATATATCAACCTCAAGTCGTGGCTCCGAGGGGCGCGGCATGAGATGATGTAAAGTGTGAATAATATAGTGAACTATTTAAATCATGAGTTAAGAACGAGTCTCTTAGCGAAGAGACGAAAAAGGCAGACGTTTCACAACGGCTGCCTTTTTGTTGCGTTGTGGTTGCTATCTTCCACTTGGCATTGCCACCCATCCCCATCCACCGAGGAAGAGTTTGACACCGAGATACAGCGTGTCGAAAGCGTCTGTAAAGTCCGTTCGTTGTTGGAGTGGCAGAGAATCCGAGTCTTCGCTCTCCGGCTTTTTTTCTCCCGATTTGTCCTTGTGGAATCCCCTGTAAGATATTTCCACTTCGCAGAGCTGCATGGCGATGATAAGGTCGGGGTTGTTCGTCTGGTTGATGCGGATGGCCGGCGGCGACTGGTGCGCCAAGCCTTCATTAATAATCTTATGTTTGACATCGTGGCGTTCCGGCGCCCCCATGTCAATCGCCGTGACGTTCCATCCGCGTTTCTCCAGTTCTGAAATCACGGTCATGTAGAAGCGCTCATCCGTTGAAGCGTATGACGCCCCCTGCTTGGCCGTGGCATCATAGAAATACGTCACGTCGGGGTTGATGGCTCGTTTTGGCGCATAATAGTCGGAGAAATCCGCAATGAGTTCGCGCAGTTTGCGCTCATTCTTCACGTAGAAACTCTTGATCACGTTCAGGCAATCCATGCCATCGCGTTCATATCGTTGCCCGACAACGAGCGTGTTGATGTTGGCATTATAGTCAAACGCTATATACAGCGGAAGCGCGTTGATGCAGTCGGCATCCATGCGGCAGTCGTTTCGCTCAGCGAGTTCTTGGAAGTCGGGCTGATAGCTCTCGCTCGTGATGCGCTTGCCGTTGATGATGCCCGTGGCCTTCTGAGTCTTAAAATGGGCGGCCGTGAGAGGGTCTATTTCATCGGGGATATATCCATGAACATGGTCTATGTCGAGGTTTGAATAAAAACCGTCGTTCGACTTCTGCACCTTCACATTGAGGATAGAGACCGCGAAGGTATAGGGCGGAAGATCGCGGCGCATCTGCCTTATGTAACCCTCACCCAAAACATCGACATTGTCGAGCGATGATGCCCGTCGCACGCAGAAAGCCACGCGGCGCAGTTCTCTCAAGTATCCATCGGAGAATTTCTTTGAGCGCATGAACATTTGCATTTCAAAGTCCTCTTCTGGCGTAATCAGATATTCGTAATCGTAAATGAGTTCGGCATCTTCTTGCGGCACCAGCTTATAATTGACGGCCATATCCACCATGCCCCTTGTCACGTGTTTGCCGTGGTTGGGCATGATGCGAAACGGCCCTTCGTGGTTCATCATCTTCAGCGCAACGGCACGTATCATCGTGCGCAGGTCGGCGTTGACCACGTGTACCCCGTGCCCCGTCTTTTTCGCGTTATACAGAAGGTCGTTGTAGCGTATCACCTTGTCGGCATATTCCTCCAAACGTTCCTGAACCCAACGATACGTCTTTCCCTTGAAAGGGCCAGTCTCAACTGTTAAGTCCAGTTTCTCCTCCTCCCTTTCCAGCCACGAGCCTTTCGCCGTGAGCGAGGCATCAGAGAGAAAACGCGTACTCTTATACATCGGGTTATACTCCGTAAAGTTGATGTCGCCTAATGGATGCGTCTGGCCTGAAAGAGCCGGCAGCAACTCGTCAGTTACCTTTTTTAGCGGAAAGAACCTCGCTTCGTCCCCCACAAGCGCGCTAAAAGTGTAACTGTTACTACTCGCAACCTGTGAGAGCGATATAAGAACCCATCCTGCACCATTTGCAAACCATATATAATTATCATAGTTCTTTGGTTTGAAAATGCTCTCTCGCGCATGCTTCGGCGGTCGGCCCCAGCCAAAGTGAATGCCTTGTGTGAAGCCAAACATACGCTCCATTGCGGCCATCGTCCCTGGAATCGTTTTGCCAAATCCCTGTTGGCGCGACACCGCCACCCAAGCGCCGAGCATACCAGGCATTGAGTTACTTGCCGTCCAGACGTAAGGAGCCACAAGTCCGTCCGTCTTACCCACGCGGCGGGCCGCAATCACGCGCTCGTCCTTGGCCCCCATGTAGAGCGACTGTTGTTGGAATTTTGTCAGATAGATGTTGTGTGCTTGTTGCATCTCTTGTTCTTGTTTTGAATTGTTCTTTAGTTTGCCTTGTGCCCCACGTGCCATCTCTGGCACGCCCTGCATCGGTATGCCCGATAGCCCTGCGCCATCATCTTTGGATTCTGTTGCAGGAACTCCCACGCTTCTTCCTCCGTTTCGTAGGCCACTTTTGCCTTCCAGGAGTGTTGTTTCCGTGTGTAGTGTTCTGGATCGGGCTTAAAAGGTGGAACCTTATTAAAATATTTGCTTCGTCCGTGTTTGCTCATTGTTGGTTTAAGTGTTGGTGTGTGTTAGAACAGCGTGAGTTGCGCTTGTTCCTTTTGGATGCGTTTGCAGGCTTTTTCGTAATATTCCTTGTTGAGTTCAAATCCGACGAATTTGCGTTTTTCTCGGATGGCTGCAATGGCAGTAGTGCCGCTCCCCATGCAGTTGTCTAAGATTGTGTCGCCCTCGTTGGAGTAGGTGCGGATGAGATACTGAAGAAGTGCGACAGGCTTTTGCGTTGGGTGCATTTCCAGTTGTTTCTCTTTAGGAAAGTAAATCACCGACGTTGGGTATTTCTCCGTGGTCATTTCCTTGGAGAATTTCTCTATGTCGTAACTGCCGTAGCAAGCGTTCCCATCCGATTTCCCGTATTTGTGCCCTCGCGGATGAGATGGAAGTCCTTGTTGCATTTGCGGATGGAACGTCGGCAAAGCGCGATAAAACACGGCGATGTCCTCATGTTTCCGCATAGGCATGCGCTTCGCGTTGAGAAAGCCAGTTGGCCTGTCTTTCATCCACACGAGGTTATATCGCCAGTTTTTCCTTTCCGCCATCATCAGTTGCGCCGTGAACATTCCTTGACAGAAGAGGATGACAGGCGCGGTGTTTTTTGCTACACGCCAATACTCCCGAAATAGCAGTTCCGTCGGGATAACGTTATCCCATTGCGCTTTTTCGTTTCCTTTATTCAATGCGCCGTATGGTAAGTCACACACAATGCAATCCACGCTTTCGTCCGGAATCTTCTTCATTCCTTCGAGGCAGTTTTCGTTGTAAATTCTGTTGAGTTCTATCATTGCCTTGTCAGTTAAACCATTTGATAATTGTCTCGCCCTTATACCCCTTCTCCCAAACGAACCAGGCGTAGGCTTGCGCGCTGCCATCCATCGACGAGAAATCACCGTTCATGGCGCATTTTAGTCGTGACGAGCTGCACCATACCCGAATGGGAGGAGTAGTGCGGAAAAGATGGCGTCGGGCTTTGCTTTCGAGGAACGTCAGTTTGAGGAACATCGCCACCTTCTTGCCTTCTGGAATGATGCTGAGTGCCTTCTCCACAAACTCCTGCGCATATCGATATGGCGGGTTGGTCACGATGTTGCCATCCCATGCAAGATTGTCAATGGCAAGAAAATCCGCCACCTCGCCGTAACCTCTATCTATCAGGTCTCGGCTCACCACTTCATATCCGGCCGTCTTCAGCACCTCGCTGATATGCCCTTCGCCGCACGAAGGTTCTAATATCCTGCCCTCGAACTGCTCCAACCGACAGAGCCATTCTGTTGCTTTCGGCTCTGTGGCATAATAATCTTCTCGTTGGCGTTCCCCGTCTTTGTGGTTGCTCGCTCCTAATGTTTTGAACACGGAAGCCGTGCCGCCCGTCCAGTCTTTAGCCATTGTTAGTTTCCTCTTTAAAATCCAATTTCATCTGTTGGAATTTCTCGGCATACCATCGTTTGTATGATTTTCCCGAAATCCACCAGTCGTAGATGTTCTCCGCTATTTCGTTTTCTTGCTCATCGCTCAAGCGGTCAGAAGATGAGCAAGGTGAAAACCCGGCAGAGGGGTCTTGTTGCGGTTTTGGATGCTGTCGTTTGCGTCCTGAGCAATCCGCCGACGTTTTGCAGTGGCATCCAGTCCCTGCGGATGTTCCACCAGATATATTCGCTTTTGAATACCCCCCCATCACGGATTTTTTTGATGGCCAGAAGCCAACCGCGTTTCACGTGCGGATAGCGTTCGTTTTCCAACGTTTTCTGCCTGTACGAACTCATTGGGCAACCTATGCAGCCGATGCGGTGCCAACCTTCATCGTATAGCGAGCAATGTGGTACTCTTACTACGTCGTTGAGAAATTCCCACACGTCTTGCTCTGTCCAGTGGATAATAGGCGAGATGAGCAAACTCTCCTTGCCGTGGATGCAACTTAATGTTTTTTCTTCGTCAGCGTTAGTGATGTTCACTCCCTGCTCTTTAGATTTGCGGCGAGCTCGTTTAGCCTTTTGTTCCTGGCGGTATTCGTCAAGTCCGTCGAGGTCGCCGCTGAATTTCCGACTACTGATTTCAACCTCGTTGCGTTTCGCCCGCCGTGCGCTCTCTGCTTTGCGGATGCCGATAAGCGTCACTTTACCAGCTCCTGCCATCTCTTTGTATTCTTCGCAGCACCAGCGAACTCTCATTGTCGGAAGAATCTGCCGTTCAATTGCAATTTGAAAGATGGATTTCTTGGGCTTGATAAGTTCCACTTCGGGATAGTTCTGCTTAACGAAACGTATCACCTCCGGAGGGTCAATGCTCGTGAGGTTCATGTGTCCCTGGAACTTCACGCCTGCCAATTGCGCCATGTGGTAAAGCGCTTGCGAATCCTTGCCGCCGCTGAAGGCTAAATAATAACCTTGCTCAGCATCATAGCTAAGTGCAATTTTCTCGGCCTTTTGCAATAGTTCCACCGAGTGGAGCATCTTCTTTCGCAGTCGTGCCGAAGCGCGGTCTAAGGCTTCGGAAAGCGTAATGTTTATGTTCATTCCTTTGTTGATTTGTTACAATTTTTTCAAGCCATCAATGGTATGTTTTTATTGAGGTTCGACTCTTTCGACGAAAAGAGTCGAACCTTTTGACGAAAAGAGTCGAACCTCCGCTTTTTAAGGACTAAACAATGCCCATTGTTAGTATGAGGCTATATCCCTAATTCTTTCCAATATTCCTTACATTGGAATCCTTTTCTTGGTGAGAAGTCCTTAAAGTCGGTAGTGCAAAAAATCATTCGCTTGTTGCACCATTGAGCCATATCCGTTTGCCATTTTGGGATGATATGGTTTCGGTTCGTAGGGTCGCGGTAAGGTTGTGCGTAAGCATACACAGCTCTGCCTTCGTGGTTCTCGCGAAAGCGTTGCAGACGTTCCCACCAATAATGCAGTCGGTGGTAACATTCGCGAAAGTCGTTCTTTCCGCCAATCATCGTATAAAGGAAATATTCACCACGGAAACCGGAGGCGTTGATGAGCTGCATTGCACGTTCGCATGCTGTTATCTGCGCCGTGGTGTCGCAGCCGAAGCGTATGCGTGAATCTATCCATTTCACTTTGCCCAATAGCTCAGCAAATTCAGGAGACACTAATCGTGCGTCCATCGCTTGATTAAAGTCGATATGCAGGCCGAGGTCGATTATCTTTTGAAGCTGCCTTTTGGCATAGTCGCCAGCCGCCAGAATGTTGTTATCCATCAGCACAATGTGCGTGCGCCCTTCGATGGCAATTTCTTCAATATCCATGTAAGGACGTATGTGCCCCTCTTTTTTTGGAACGACACACCAGAAGCATTTGTTGGGGCATCCTTCGGTCAGTTTGCCTACGGCCTGATTTTTCGGTAGCCAAGGAAACATCGTGTAGAGAGGTTGGAGCTTGTCTATCTCGTCTGGCAGACGCTTATAGATGTCGTAGCCTGTACCACCCTTTTCCAGTCGGTCGTAGGAGAACTGCCGAAAGTCGATGTCGGGCGAGAAGTTGAAAACTTTGCTGGCATACAATATGTCGTAATGACGCCTGTCGAAAAGGTCAATAGGTTGCGCCCATTCAACATCATCTCCTCGCATGGTATGCCAACGGGCAATCTTTCCGAGGGCCACGTTAGGGTATATCGTTGCGCCCCATTTCTTTTTCCCGTGTCGTCCATCCACGTCGATAAGTCCTATTCGCATGGTCGTCTTCTTTAAAGTTGCTCTGCATCTTCCGTTGGCTCATAGCTCATCGTTCTGCTATTGCCGTGCCTAATCGTATCTTCCTTCTCCTCCAAATACTCAAAATAATCCGGTTCTTCCTCCTTCTTTCCTCTGCTGAGCAGTTCTTCATCTTCAATCTCTTGGAGGTCTTTAGTTGTAAGGCCATATTTGCGTGCCATGCGCAGTTTCTCTTCTTCGGTATAGTTGACACGGTCGCGTTTCACGATGCTCACGTCTTGCGTGATAGCAATGCGGCTCATGTCTGGCATCTCGTCCGTCGCGTCGCGTTCCTCGTCGAAATCCTTGTAAACCTTTGCCAGGGCCTCCATGCCTTTTGCCACGGCGCGGTCGTTGTTTTGTTGTTTGCCCGTTCGGATGAGCCATTCTGCTGAACCGAGGAACATGGCCTTGTGGCGCGGGCTCTCATCCGTTTGGAAAAAGCGGATGAGATGGTTGCAGACCATAACATCGTTGTTGAGTTCCGTGACGGTGCGTGGGCAGATATTGCCCTCGTCGTCGAGCGTAATCTTCAGAGCCAGCACGTATGCCTGCGCTTCCTCGTTGCCCTGCGCGGCTTGATTGAAAAACATTTCATAGTCGCGCCGGGCAATGTTGCGACACACGGTGCGCGGGTCGATGTCGCGATTTTGCACCCAGCGTTTATAAAATTCTGAGCAGACCTGCATGCGATAGCGTTGCTCCAGCTTCGGGAAGGCCGCCTTGATGCTCGTGCCGTAGCTCAGCCATTTATCAATGCGGGCCAGCGTATTGTTGGTTAATCCAGACATATCGTTGTTTTTGTTTGTTAGGTCGTAAAGTTAGAATTTCTCGCCTGCTCCGTCCGGACATAAGGCGACAGGGTATGTCCGATGCGCCTCATACTTGTTTTCTATTTTTGCCCCATCAAACACAAAAACATAAACAGACATGAACACAACCTTTTCCCTTGCCCGCGTAGTGGCCAGCATCATCAGTGTTGTTTGGTGCTACATTGAACCGAGTTTTAATTTCATTGCCGTGTGTTTCTTTGCCCTCGTGCTCGATTGCTACACGGCATGGCGCTGCAATCGCCGCATCTATTCCCGCTTCCGAGAACAAATCAAAAAGAATCCAAAATGTAAAATGGATGGCAAACTAAGGTCAAAGAAAATGGCCAAAATGGTGCAGGACTTTTCTGTGCTCATCATGGCCATCTTCTTGGCAACGGCCATTGACGATGGCTTGTTTGGCTATATGGACAAACTGCACCTTGCCAACTACCTCGCCGCCGTTTATTGCGCCGTTCAGTTCGTTTCCATCCTCGAAAACGAGAGCACTTGCAACGGAGCGGCCTGGGCGCGAGTGATGCAGAAAATCGTGGCCGATAAGACAGAACGCCATTTTAATATAAAGTTGAAAGAACTCATGGAGGGCAACAAAGAAGACGAAAACCAAAAGGATGAAGCAACCAAGGATGAAAAGACGATGGATGAAAAAGCAGAGGAAAAGGCAGAAGAGTAGGCCACGAAGATGCTGAACAATGATATGAACCAACAATCATTCAAACATTCATTCGTATAAACGTTTTTCTGTTCAATTGTTCGTTTGTTCAATTGTTTATTCAAATATTCATTCTTTCATTCGTTTGTTTCCAACGACACGCAACTAAATCAATCATCATGACAATCAGCAATATTCTTGAACATTGGGCGACTATCTACAAGCCTTTGTCACATAATCCGGAGAGCGAGCGCCTGGAAGACCAGCGTTTCTTTCGCATCCGCTATATCGACCTTGAAAACACGTTTTCCCGTAATGCCAACGTGCTCCATTCGCCTTGTATGTTGCAAAGCATGGTCACGACGGGCGAACTTGTGGACGCACGCAAGGCAGAGGTGTCGCATCAGGTTTGGTTCTTATCCAAATTGAAAGATTCCTCGCAGACGTTGGGCCGCTTCAATGGCACGCAATTAGAGCGGGCCACAGAAGACCTCACGCAACATTGCCTGCAACTCATCTCCTGGTTGATGGAAGTGAAGCGCACGGGCGTTTGTCCCGTCACGGGGCGAAAGTTTTCAGAAGATGCGCAGCTCATGGCAGAGGTGCGCAGCATCGACCCTGCATCGTTCTCCTTCGGCTTGATACCGAAAATCTACACGGGGCAATGGCTGGTGGCTGGCGTTGATTGGAAGACGCTTAAACCGCTCTATGCTTTTGCTTGCGGAATGAATGGGAATTATATACTACCGACAGAGGGTAAAACAACTAAAAAATAGTCATCATGGCAAAAACGATTCAAGACCCGGCCTTTGAGTTTAAAGACACCGCCAGATGGTATCTTGGCGATGTGTTGCGTCAGTTGAAAATCAATACGCAGACGCAGTGCATCTATCCGAAAGAGATCTACAGTGGCTTCATGGCTGTGAATGCCGCCCGTGCCGCCCGTGGGCAGTGGCATGCCGAAGGCGTTGGTGTTAATTCATTCCGTGGAAGAATAGTGAGTGACACGCCAGAGAATTGGACTTATGAGTTCACGTTTAACGACTACATGCGCTTCGTTGATATGGGCGTGGGTCTCGGAACGAAATACGACGACGTCGACAGTGTGCGAAAGGCGAATTATGCTCGCCGATATGTTAAGTCTTGGCAGCGTACTGGCGCAGGCCGCTCTCAACGTCCAGCCATTATGATGGAGTTGCGCCACCTGCAATCGCGCATGCAGAATTACCTCGTGGATTTCTACGGATTCCGTGGCGAAACGGCGCTCATCAAGGCCTTTGAGGATTCAGAGATTCACATTCCGCTCTAACGATACAAAAACAATATAGACATGGCAACTGAAAAATTAGCAAAAGTGGTCATCACCGCCAATGCCGCAACCGCCAAGCAGGTGTTGGAGGAGATTGACCGACTCGTTGAGAAATACACCGCCGATATACAGAAGATGACGGCGGCCGGGGAGGCCAACTCTGCGGCCTGCAAGAAAGCAGAGAGCACGTTGAAGGCGCTGTCTCAGGTGCAGCGCGACAACATCGACGATACGAAGCGGCTTAGTGAGGTGGTGGAGGATTTGACCAACACGAAACTTCGCGACCTCCGTCGGGCCCTTGGTTCTGGAAAGGCGGAATTGGCGAAACTCACAGGGTCGGAAGAGGACTTGAAGCGTGCCGAGGAAATTCGTAAGGAAATGAAGCAGGTGGGCGACGAGATTCGACTTATTGAAGGTCAGTACGTGAAGATTGAGGAAGGGTTGAAAAACATATACGTTCAGTCCGACCAATGGCTCGACAAGGCCATTAAACAGCAGCGCGACCTTGTCGGTTCGTTGCAGAAGACGGATGCTTCGTATCAGTCGAACCTCTCCACGTTGAAGCAGGTGGAGGCGGAAGAAGACCGCCGTAAGGGGAAGATGAGTGAGGCAGATGCGTCTGCCGCCGCTCTTGGGGCGCCAGACACAACTGCTTCCGATTTAAGAAGAGCCCGCACCACACTGACAGCGGCGCGTGACAACACGTCGGTGACTGACACGCAGGCCATCCAAAGATACAACGATTTGTTGGCGCAGGTTGAAGAGCGCCTGGAGGCTGTGTCAGGCAAGGCACGTGAAGCTGCGATTAGCTGGAAACAGATGCGTCAGGTATTGTCTGAGCCTAACAAGGCATCTGGCGAAGACATCAAACGCACGATGGAGGTGATTGCACAGAAAATTCAGCAATTGCCGGCAGGCTCTAATGCCGTTGCTGCCCTTCGCAAGCAATATGCGATGCTCGAACAGACGTTGAAAGGCACGCGACTGACGCAGACGCAACTCAACGACATCATCACTCGTAGCAAAAACGGGAAAGCCTCGCTCGAAGAACTGCGCCAGGCTTACAAGCAATTGGAAGAGGAACTGAAGCAGGTGAACATCCGCAGTAAACAGTTCGTTGAGACGCAGAAAAACATGCAGCGCATTAAAGCCGACATCGACAAGGTGACGGGTTCGGCAAAAAAGCAAGGCGGTGCTTGGTCGACGGCGTTGAAGAATCTGACCGCATATGTTGGACTCTTTCAGGTGTTCAGCATGTTGCAGGGGGTCATTACTTCGGCCATCAAAAAGAACTTTTTATATTCCAGTTCGCTGACCGACATCCGAAAGATTAGCAATCTCACCTCGGAGGAAATCGAAAAACTTTCGGCTTCCTTGGCGCAAATTCAAACACGTACAAATTTGGAAGGCTTGGCAAAGTTGGCCTACGAGGGCGCGAAGCTTGGCATGGGCCAGTATGGCTCAGAAGGTTTGGCTGGTTTTGTGCGTGCCGCCGATCAAATAAACGTGGCCATCGGCGAGGAAATGGGCGAGAAGGCTTTGCCAGCATTGGCCAAATTGGTGGAGACGATGGGCTTGATTCCGAAAATGGGCGTTGAAAAATCGATGTTGGCAACGGGCTCAGCCATGTTTAAGTTGTCGGCAACGAGTACTGCAACGAGCGGTAACATCGTGGAATTTGCTAAAAGGTTGACGGGTGTCTCGCGCACGGCGGGTATCACGGCCGATCAATTGTTGGCCCTCGGTTCAGCCTCCGATGCGCTCTTCCTGGCACCAGAAGTCAGCGCCACGGCGATTTCCAAATTCATCGTGTCGATGCAGCGCAATCATAAAGAGATTGAAGCAGACCTTGGCTTGCAGAAAGGTATCATCTCGAAGATGTTTGAAGCCGGGAAGAGCATAGAGGCGATGATCATGATTTTCGAAAAGTTGGGTGAAAAGGGCAATATGAGCCAGATGGGCGACATCTTTAAGCCGCTCGGTTCAAACGGTCAGCGTCTGGTAACGACGATGGTGACGATGGCGAAAAACGTGGACTTACTGAAAGACCATCTCTACGAGGCTGAAACGGCTTTTGAAGAAGCAACGGCTGTCACCAATGAATATGAAATGCAGCAGACGAGTGCCGTCGGCATCCTCGACCGCGCCAACAATCTTTGGGAGAAGGCTTTTGTTTCGACGGAAGGCGTTGAGAATGTTAAGCAGTTGGCTCAGATATGGTATGACATGTCCAATGAGATGCTTAATAGTCCGTTGTTCCGCGGAACCTTAAATCGTGCTCTTGCGCTGGTGTTAGGCAGCGTCAAGTCGTTGGTGTATATCCTGCCTGTGTTGGTCAATTTCTTTGTGGCTCGCAGTTTGATAGCTGGCGTCAAATTATTCGCGCAAATGGGCACTATCATCAAAGGGGCGATTGTTTTCGTCCGTGAATATACTGCCGGTCTTGGTGCTGCAAAAGCCGCGCAGGTGGCATTCAACAATGCCGTCAAAGCCAATGCTCTCGGAGCGTTAATTGCTTTGGTCATGACCGCCGTAGAAGTGATTATGTCGTTTGTGGATGCTGAAAAGCGAGCAAAGGAGGAAGCAGAAGAGGCACAGCGCAAGGCAAATGCTTGGAAGAGTACGTTGACGGATGCGGCGGTGGAAGTTGGGAAACTACAAGATAGGCTGAAGCACTATAAGGAGCGATTGGACGATGCTAACATGTCGCAGGAGAGTAAGCAAAAACTGATTCGCCGCATCAATTCGGAATATAGGCAATATCTCACGAACCTCGGTATCGAAATCAAATCGGTGGACGATTTGCGTAAGCACTATAACAAGTTGACGACGGCTATTTCACAGGCGACTTATTATCGATTCAAGCAAAAGGCGCTTGAAGAGGTGGGGGACAATGGCCGCAGGGGGAAGGAAGGGGCTGCCAAGCGGCTTCTCAAGGCTCTGAAAGAATCCCCTGGCTTTTCGTCGGATTCTTATGACTTGATAGTAGACGAGCTTGAAAGCGGAATGGATGTGCGAACCGTCTATATGAGGCATGTTAAGGAGGCCATAAATAGTGGAAAACACCCGTTATCCAACAATGCTTCCAAAGGTGCTAAAAGTCGCAGAATCAAAATGGACCGGAACTGGAAAGTGGGTGGTTACACCATGACAGATTATGGCCAAAATGGGGAATATTTGGGTAGTATAGGCTATAGCGATGATAAAGTATGGAGAGCTCTTAACCAGTATCGTAATAGAAGCAATGATTTTGTTAATTCATTGAACGAAGTCAATGCCATGTACAAACCTTGGATTGGCAATTACGAACCTCCCGTCGACGACCTCGGCACCTTGTCCAACGAAGAAACCGAAGCCGAAAGGAAAAAACGTGTGGCGCGTGAAAAGCGTGGGCGTATTAAGGGGCAGCGCGATGGTTTGAAAGATGCGCAGTCGGAAGCCAATGCTTTGATAGATAACGTCTCTAACTTCTATGACCGGCAAATCAATGTCAAATTGCAGGAGGCCATTGAGCGCGGCATGGACAAGACGGAACAGGAGATGTATGTGGCACCTCTGAAGAAAGGGAAAAACAAGACGCTCGAACAGGTGCGACTGGCCATTGCGGGAAAGGCTAACGTCTGGGAGGCGATGAAGCTGGAGTTGAAGAAGCAGATGTTGGAGCAGGCGGATGCCACGGGGGTGAATCTTTCTGAGGAACTTCTGGAGAGCATTGTGAACAGTGACGTGAATGCGCTGAGGAAGAAAATTGGCACGCTTGCGAAAGCGCTTGGCATCCCCATGCACTCTGTTCTGGCTGAGATATTCAAAAAGGCCACCAAGAATGCGAAAGACAACTTGACGCTGGAGGCGCAGCAGCAACAGGAGCGTCAGAAGGATATTCTTGGACTTGACTTTACTAATGCCGTGAAGAGCGGTGCTTATGAGTCGTTCAACCGCGCTGGCTATGCCAATCTTAGCGATCTTGAAAATCAAGACAACAAAGAGGGGCGGGCGGCTTTCAACAAACGCAAGGAGGCTATTATGGAAATGTTTGAGCAGGCACGGCGCGAAATCGTGAAGGTGTTCGCGATTGACGTGAGCAGTGCGAAGGGCCGTCTCTCGCTCATCAACCTGCTTTTTGGCGACGACGCGAGCGGCATGGGCGAACGCATCATGAAGACGCTTGGCGACAATGCGGAGGAATGGCAACTGTTTTACGACCGCCTTATCAAGTATGACGAGGAATACACGGCCGCGATGAAGAAGAACGACCAGGAGCGCAAGCAATTGAACGACTATCGCTGGAGTAAGTCGAACGAATACAAACGAGGACAAGCCGCCATTCAAGCGCAAGAGAGGGTCAACAGAGAGAGCGCTCGCCGATATGCTTTTGGCGCAAACGCCGACACAGTGTCGCCGTGGGGGCAGAGCCAGGCGACCGACCCCGAACTGGAATTGCTAAAACTGAAGATCAACCAGGCTAAGCTTTATTACCAAATAATTAAAGCCAACAAAGGTAGCGATGAAGACCGCATTGCGGCTGCACAGCGCGTTGCGGAGCTCAACGACTCGTTGATGGATGCCGTGGCAGCAAAAGCGAAAGCAACGGCCGAAGCACAAATGAAATGGTATAAGCCAATTGAGCAATATGGCACGGCCTTGGGCGAAGCGCTGACCGACGAGAGTAAATCGGTAAAGCAAGCCACGCGCGACATGATAAATTCCTTCATCGACCTCACGGGCGAATATGTCAAACAGAAACTCACGCAGTTTGTGATGACGAAGCTCTACAACACTTTGATGGCGAAATCGGAAAAAGAGCTATCTGATACGAAGAAGACGCAAGCCGTTGAAGATGCCAACACCGCCGTTGAAAGTGCCAGTGTCGGAACGGCCGCCGGCATTGCCGAAGGTTCTGCCAAAACCATCGGTAAACTCGGCTGGTGGGGCATCCCGCTCATCGCCGTTATTGGTGCGGTGCTTGGCGGTCTCCTGTCGATGGCCAAAGGCGCTTTGTCGAGTGCATTTGGCGGCAATAAGGCCGCAGATGCCAACTCCACCAACTTCAGGGTGACTTCCGGAATGCTGACTTATGATTCCGGAAATGTTCAAGGATTGCGGCCATACGTGGCCGACACTGGCGAAATCTTCATGGCTCAGGAAGACAACGCGCGGCATGGCGGCGTGAACTTACTGACAACGCCAACGGCAACCACCATCAACGGCCAACCATCGCTCGTTGCCGAGCATGGACCAGAAATCGTTATCGGCCGCGAAACGACACGCGCCATGATGCTGAATAGTCCGCAACTGTTGAAGGCGCTTGTTAACTTCGACCGCAATTATTCCGGACGCAGTGTCCGCCGCACCTTTGACGGCGGCAATGTGGCGGAATCCGCCGACCTTTCTGGCGCGTCTCTGCCGGGCGCTTTGATTGCGAGCAATGTTGCGGCCAACGACGCACTTTTGCAGGCCGCAAACGCGCTCTTGAAGCGCCTGAGCGAACCAATCCCCGCCAAGATTGATATGTTCGGCCACGGCAACCTCTACGACAGCATGAACAAGGCCACTAAATTCATGAAGGGCAAGTCGTGACGCTTATGGGCGGCAGCAGTAACCCATGTGAGCGGCAGTGTCTCTCTTATGAGCGGCATTGCCGCTCTTTCTATGTGCAGCAGCATCGATGATGCGCGGCTTCGGCATTCTTTGTCAATCGCCTCCTTTCCGCATTTTGTTCTGTTTCGCCACAACGCCACCCTTCCGTTTGAAGCGGGCCGCCATCTCTCAGCGATGTCGCGGCCCGTTTTTTTGTTTCTCTCCTGTCCGTAGCCGTCCATATCTGGTATGAACTTTGTCTAACTTTACGAACTTTTCTAACTAACTGATTTTGTGGATTTTCAGTATTTCGTTTCTATCAAAAGTCCAAAAATCCGTCCAAATCACCCAACACCATATAGAAATTTCGCCGTATTTTTATATTTCCCAAAATCAAAATCCCCGAATCTCAATCGTGTAGTAGGTAGCATCTACGACTTTGTCGTAAACTAAAGACTTTCAATGTATTAGCGATTTAGTGGAAGGCAAATTGGTGGGCGAAAACGCCATAAAATCCCTCTATTTCATGAATTTCTATTTTATAAAATGTATTTCTCTCACGTATAGGTTTAATGAAATAATAAAATTTTTGGACTTTTGAATAATAAGTAATTGTGTTTCAAGATGAAAAAGCAAATTAATCAACAGACGAATGGGGGACACAGTATGGATTTCTTATGGACTTTTGCATCTGTTTTTGACTTTTAAGTTTGTGTTGCTTCGGCGTTTTTTTAGGAATCCGGACGAAAAGTCCAAAAACGAGCACGCCGATAGGTCAGAAGTTCAAAGTTGAACTTTTGCCCATCGGCGTGCAGCAGCATGAGATAAGTTGGATATTTGGAAATTGTTCTTTTTTTCGGTTTTGGTAGAAGGCTCAGTAGAGTTTTTCCAGTTCAGTAATGTAGGGCACCACCTCCTGTCGGATGATGTCAAGAAAAATTTGGGCTGAGCGTTTCATTGGCACATCTTGCATCCAATGTGCGTTGCTCATTAATTCGTGTTCCAGGCCAACGATAGGGCGTGCCGCCAACGTTTGATGTTGCTTCATGTAGAGTTTCGACATGAAGGTAATATAGGGCGTTTGTTCCACGATGGCCAAGTCTTCGTCTGGGTCACTGACGATGCACTTGACATTTAGTTTCGTCAGGTCGTGTTGCAGGTATTGTTGAAAAGTGTTGAACAATCGGTCGCCCACATCTGGCATAATCACGCCGTGCTTCAATAAATCCTCATACGTCACCTTCGGTAGGCGTGTCAGCGGATGCGTGTTTCGCATGACGGCGTAGATGTGAAAGGGGATGCAAGGTTGTGTTTCAATGCCTTCATCCTGGTAGGCCGTGTTCATCGTGAATGCCAGATCGATGGTGTGTTCCTTCAGCAAGCGGTTGAGACTGGTTGCTTTGGTAAGTTCTGCATTCAGCCGCACGTTAGGGTATCGCTCCATGAAGCGGAGTGCCGCCTCGCGGATGTACGGTGCAATAAACGAGCCAACGCCGATGCGCAGCTCTCCCTTCATGCAGTTATTGATGGCGTTGATGTGTTCCTTGCAGTCTTCAGCTTGTTTTAGAATCTCTTTTGCACGCGGCAACAAGGCCGCTCCGCTTTCCGTTAGTGTGATTTCGTGTGAAGAGCGAATAAATAGTTTGCACCCAAGTTTGTCTTCCAGCGCTTTGATGTGTTGACTGATGGCCGACTGAGTGACAAAACATCGCATGGCCGCCAAAGAAAAAGAAAGCGTTTCGGCGACACTGACGAAAGAGCGTAGATGACGTAATTCCATGTTTTCAAGTGGTTTTTGAGGATAGCGAAGTTAGAAAAGATTATCTTATCCGAGATGCGTTTTCGATTAGAATATCTTATAAACGTATTAGTTTTCAGATTTTTTCATCAAAAGAAAGCCCCTTTACGTTTTGTTTTCATTTCGCAAGGGGGCTTTCTGTTCCTATTCGTTGAAATTCAGCGAGCTACATATTGGCGTGCATCGCCGTATAGTCCCAGATTTTCGTGCAGTTGTCGTCTTCCGGTTGCCAGTCGGCATCGCAGAAGTAAAACAGATAAGCAGCTTTGATGATCTCCTCGTCGGTCATCTTTGCCGAAAGGTCGGCATACATGGCGTTGAAGGCTACATATTTGTCCCAGTCGTTGACCTTCTGGTGAAACTTCATGCCCTTGGTCGCGTCGATGATCTGCGCACGTGTCCAGTGGGCGCCATGTCCTGCCGGTTCCCCGTTCTCGTCTGTTTTACTGTAGACAAGGCGGTTGACATCGTGGTTGGCGAATTTCTCGCTATAGTGGCGGTCGTAGAGCACGGCGTGTTGGTTGCGCATGATGCGCCAGTAGAGCGCTGGTTTTTCCTCTTCCAGCAAGGAAAGGTCGCACGACATCTTCTCCATTGCGTTCCACATTTTCTTTTCCGATGTCACACCATGTGTTTTTGCCTGTTCAATCAGTTGTATGTATTTCATGCTTTGTTTATGTTTTAACAGTTAGGGCAAATGCCTTTGAATTTTGGTATTGCCGGTACTAAGGTAGCGAAGAAGCCAACACGTTTTGTGCCGACTTTTTGTTCATCCTTATTCGTCTTTTTGTCGTCGTTCTGTTTCTTTGCCATACAAGTTAGTGAATATTCGTTGCAAAAGCAACAAAAGTAAAACAAACCAATTATATAAGTAGGCCATGATGATGGCCAGAAGCATGCTCGTGATGATGTTGCCGCCGGAATAGAGCAAGCCCATGAGTGTCGTCCAAAACGTGAAACACTGTCCGCAATCCGTCACCTTCTTCACAACCCCAGCGATGGCCTGTGCCAGTCCGAGATGGTGAATAAGGGTGGCGGCTATCATGGCGGCAAACGCAGTCAGCAAGAGCATGACTTATTAGGCATTTGTAATGGTCAGCGTCAATGGTACGTCAGACACGAACGTTTTAGAGCAGGCGCAGCAGGAAATGCGTGCGATGCCGTTTTGCACCGTTCCGATGGATGGTTTGACGGCGGTTACGGGCGTTGCACTAAAGACGGGAATCGTGAAATCCTGACTGATGACTTGCGACCTCGTGCAGCATGGGCCGCAGTTGCAAGGAATGTAGTTGACCACGCCCTCCACGTGTATCACCACCAAATATTGCGATGTGCCGACATTGGCGATGCTTTTCACCATGAAAGTAGGGGAGAACACGGGCGTTTCGTCCACGCAGGCCGGTGTGCAGAGCTGTTGCGTGATGTTGACATCATAATAAGGAGCAGTGGCCGTTGCGCCAACTGCAAGTGTGGCCGTAATGTTGGCCGGAAGCGTTTTTTTGTTCATAGTCTTTTCTGTTTTAATATTGCGACGATGCTTGCCGCCGCTTTTCATGTTTCTTCTATCTCTTTATTTGATACGTCTCCGTCGTTTCAACGGGGAGGTTCTTCTGCAACAGGTCGGCCAATTCGTCAAGGTCTTCCTCATCGAAAGTCACCATGCCTTCCAGCACCGACAATGGGCCATTGTATCTGACTTTTTCCACAATGTCGTGTGCCATCTGCGGGATGCTCTCTTCAGGGATTTGGGCGAAGTATTTGGCGAGAATCGGCGTAACGAGCGAGTTGATTATGGGCTGAATGAGCGGTTCGATGTCTTTCTGCAACGCATAATCCCCGCTAACAAGCCCCAGGGAGGCGATGGTGGCCTGCATGGATTGCAGCATGGGCAGGTGCATGAGCTTTCCCGTTGCAATCTGAGAAATGGCAGGCCGTGCCCATTCGGACACGACTGCTGCCAGAATTTGTGAATTTTTGAAATTCATTTCATTCATCTTTTACCCATTACTTAGGCGGTGCATCCGCATCCACAGTTCGTTTGGCAAACATTGCTTGACGGAATGTACATCTTCGTGACGCTTGTCAGCGCAGCCACCTGCGACTTCAACACATCGATGTTAGCATTTGCCGCAGCGTTATAAGCCATCTGCTGTGCGTTGATGGCCTGCTGAGCATCCTTGTTGGCATCCACCTTGTCTTCGAGGCGATTGATTTTGCCATCGATGTAAGCCGTCACTTCCACCAACTTCTTATCAGTGTAGTTCTCACTCTTCTGAATGGCCAGTTCCGTCTTGAGCGTAGAGTTCTCCTGAATGAGGTTGGTCTCCGACTTCGTGACGAATCGCGCATCTGGGTCGTTGGTGTTCATGGCCGGCTTGTTGCCGATGCCTCCGAGCAAAGCGGCACCGCCGCCGAGCAGACTTGTTGCCAAGCCTGCGATGCCAAGACCGAGGGCCGTGTTGCCCAAGCCTTTGCTGGCGACGTCGTAGTCGCCGTTGTTGGTTTTAATCTGCATAGTTTTTGTGTTTGTTTAGTTTCGTTCATGATTGAACTTGGCGCAAAGATAGAGACAAAGCATCGCCAATTTTTGGTTTGGCTATGAAGATTTCTTGATGTTGCATTAGGCATTATAATACCTAATACAAACATGGATAGACCGCCATAAAATCCTTGAAAACACCCTGTAAAGTTAAAAACCCTATGATAGAGCAAGATTAAACGAGTTTTCATTGCGAGATTATCATATATTTTTTAATTTTGTCACCGACATCAAAAATGTAAATCAAATGTTCGAGGAATTATGCTCCGTCTATGAGAAGTCAACCGATGCCTATGGGCGTTTCGTTGACCGCGAAACGGGTGAGTGCATTCAGCAAATGACCATCCGCGAGTTTTGCTTGACCGACCGTTGGAAGCCGTATGTGCAGCGTTTGCGCAATCTTCGGCAGAAGTATGGCAGTAAGGCAAAGCAGATGCCTGAATATATTGAGACCAAAAAGATGTTGCCAGGAGCCACGCTCAGCGGACTCTTTGCGCTCTATGAAGACGACAGTTTGACGCATCCGGGCAAGCGCGTGATGGTGAGCCGTCGTGAGAGCCATCTTCAGCAACACACGGGATGGCTCGCCATCGACATTGACTTGGCAGACAACGTGCGGCTGAGCAATTTCGACAATATCCGCCTGGTTTGCCGTTTCCGTCCGGAAATCGGGCTCCTCATGCGTTCCTGCTCCGGCAGCGGCTATTTCGGTTTGGTGCGTCTGGCTTACCCCGACCGCCACAAGGCGCAGTTTAAAGCGCTGTTGAAGGAATATGCCTCGCTTGGCATCCGGCTTGACAAGGCTTGTAGCAATATCGGTCGCGTGCGTTTTGCTTCTTGGGATGAGCCGGAACTTATATATATAAATGAGAACGTGGTGCCGTATAGGGGGGTGGATGACATGGTTGTGATGCCTTTGCTAAAGCCCGTTGTTGACACTCAAACGCGGCATGCTGTTTTGCCATCCGACCGCCAACATGGAGACGTTGGTCGTTGGCGATACGACACACCAGATATTGTGTTGCGCAAGGCGCGTCTACTTGTGCGCAAGATTGAGCAGCAGTGTGTGAATATCTGTGGTGGGCATGGTGACTACAGCCAGTGGTTGAAAATTGGCATGGCGCTCTATAGTATCGACCCCAACGAGGGTTATGATATGTGGAAACGTGTTTCACGTTATCGCCCCCCTGATGTGAATCATGGGCATCGAGAGTCTGATTTTGTTTCGCCGTGGCGTTCTTTCGGAGGATATAAGGGCGATAACCCGGTCACGTCTAACTCGTTTTTTAGCATTTGCAAGGCGTATAAAGTGACGTTGTCGAGAGAGGATATGGTGGAGATTTACGGCGGATAGCAAGTCTACTTCAAGTCTATTAAAAGTCTACTAAAAGTCCTATGAAAGTTCTATGATTGTCTATCGGAAAAATTTACATCATAAATCAAAAAATACAACATGAAATTAATAACAATTACAGGGCCGAGCGGCGTGGGAAAAGACACGGTGGCGCGTATGCTTTCTGAGTTATGTGGCTACAAGGTGTTGTGTTCTTACACCACGCGCCCCAAACGCCCAGGAGAGATTGACGGCGTTGAACATCATTTCGTGGAAAAATGTGACGTGCCGCGCGACAAGATGTTGGCTTACACTAAATATGGCGGTTACGAATATTGGACCACGGTGGAGCAGATTGGCGAGACAGGTATCTATGTGGTCGACGAAGAAGGCTTGAAGATGTTGTGCCGCCGTTTTCCGCGGATGGAACGCTTCTCCATCAGTGTGTATGCCTCCGAGCGCATTCGTTTACGTCGCGGTGCCAGCCAGGAACGCATTAACCGCGATAAAGAGCGGATATTCTTGCCCAAGGCTTTCTTTGATTATTGCATCTACAATAATGGAACGACAGAAGCACTTGCGGATGAAGCGTTGCGCATCAAATATCTCCTTCGGTGATAGTCATGTTTATCTCTATTAAAAAACAAAGTATAATTCATAAGTCATGAAATTCATAAATGCGTCGGTCGAATGGTGGCCGCAGAAATCGTTGTTCCAACACATCGCAAGTGTTGGCAGAATATGCTACAAGGCAAAAGGAAAGCAGCCGGCAGAAGGACTGACAGAAGAAGAGACTGAAGCTTTCATCTTGAAGCGCGACCAAGAACGTTGCAAGGGATTTTGGGAGAGTGACCATCGGTCGATGTATCGCCACGGCACTACGTATTTCTTTGTGCCGAATGAGAAGTTGTTGCACACGATTCATGTGTGGTCGCTCATGGTGGCTTCTCCATATATAGATTATGCCGTCAAGGGAAGCAAGGTGTGGATTAGCACCAATAGTCAGTTTCTCGGTGAGCATAAGGATTTGTTGCAGATGCTCTCCAGATATATCGTCACAGAAGAAGTGTTCATCGCGAAGGCGCAGAAATATCATTGCGACGATGTTTTTTTCTTGTTGCGTATGACCTTAGTGGTGACAACGCAGCGCATCCAGGGAGAATCCTACAATCGTAAATCGCCCAACAACATCGCGGAGCAGAGCACACGTTACGTGAATCTCGCGAAGAAAGGTGGCGTTATGATTTGCCGGCCACATTGGGAAGCACATTCTAAGTGGTATCAGCGCTGGGCCTCTCATTTCGGCTATTGGGTGGCAGAGAAGGTCTATAAGTTTTTATTGTGGACAGGACTCAAGCCAGAGGATGCACGCGGCAACTTGACGTTTAACACGTACACCATTTGTGCCTACACCTACACCTTAAACGAATGGCACCACATCATAGATATGCGTTTGCGCGACACAACAGGAAAGGCGCATGAAGATGCGCGTATCGTGGCGGCGCAAATTAGCAAGATTATTAACGAGCGTATGCAAGCATACCTCCCTAATTTCAAGATATAATGAAAGTATTTTTCAAAAAGTTAGACGAAAAAGCCCAGATTCCGGTTAAGGCTTCTGGGTATGAGAATGATTTCTGTTACGACTGCTTTGCCGTTAGCGAAGAAGAGGTGGCCCCCAACGTGTGGAAATATGGCCTTGGTTTTGCCTTGCAGCCTGTCAACGAGTATGACGGACATAACATCCGAGCTTTCAACGTTCGCGCCCGTTCTTCTGTGTGGAAGACGGGCATGGTGCTTTCCAACGCACAAGGCACCGTCGACGAATCCTACACGGGCGAGATTTCCGTGGTGTTCTACCACGTCATGCCCGATATGCCACGCTATAAGGTGGGCGAAAAACTGTGCCAGATTTGTTTGGAGCGCACCGAGGCGTTGGACTTCGTGGAGGTGACGGAACTGCGGAAAACGGTACGTGGCGACCGTGGATATGGCCATACCGGGAAATGAAAAGTATCTTCATTATGTTTAAAACGGATTTAGGCAATGAATAAAAAACAGCAAACTCAGGACTTGGCCAATGTTGTGGCCAAGCCCACCATTTATACGTTTAACTTCAACGATGTGCCAATTGAAAAATATGCGGAGACGTTGAGCGTGCTTTTCCGTCATCCGGAATATAAGGCGATGGTTGAGAAACGCAATCGTTTCGTTGAAGCAGCTTCACGATCTGCAAAAGGTTCCAGCGTGCTCGCCAATTTGGTGCGGCAGATAGAGAAACAAGACCGACAGTTGGCCGACGTGCTCTTGTCGTCGGTTGTGCAGACAAATCTGCATTCCAATGAAGAAGTGGAGACCTTGTCGTTTACGCATTTGCTGAAGTATTTCGTTGATTATTCCAAGGCCGATGCTTCGGCCAATGTTCAGCGGCTGACGGCACGGCTTTACAAGCTCACGTTCTTGGCTGATATGTTGGAAGGTCTGTTGCTCGAAATCCGCGACGACATGGACGGATTGTTTGGGCACAACATCCAATTTCAGCAGTTTGATGCCGTTTTGCAAGTATTGAAACACCTTGGCGGCTATTTCCAGTCGGTGCGGCCACAGGAGAGCAAAAGCAAGGAAGCGCAGCTCTATATGGATTACGCCGACAGTATCAACGACTACCTCGAGAAACGCCTAAAGACCTATTCAGAGAAGATTACTAAATTTCGCCCGCTGCCTACTGCCTACACGCAGGAAGATATGATCCTGGCCATCAACCAGTTTTTTGTCTCTGGCAAGCGCTTTGGCCACAACTTCATCAAGCACACAGAGAGTGGCGGCGCATACATTGATGCCGTGGCACTGGCATTCAATCTCGACAACGAGCAGACGGAGAAACTGGATAGACTGGTGGGCAAGCGCAAATCAAGAGATGTGCTCAGCTATTGCCTCGCTGTGACGGATGGCATCCTTTCGCATTACAACAAACCGCAATAACCTCTCCGTCGCCATGCCTAATATTTATCTGAGAATGCCAACCAGCCGTTGCTTGTTTTTTCGGCACCGCAATCCGAATCATACGTTGGCGAAAGATGAACCGTTGGTTTTCAGTTTGTACATGCCGGAGTATTTTATTTTGAAAAATGGTCTGGTACCTGCTTCCATCGATAATCAGGATGTTGGCACTCGATGTTTTTCCGAACAACAATGGCGTAACATGATGGCTGGCGGTGCTCCCAACGACGGCAAGAAAATCCACAAACGCGACAATACAGAATATCTTTCCTTTGCCGAGGTGCAACATTTATGTGGCATACAAGACTACGACAAGAGCGCGAAGGAAGATTACCTTTGCATCCGTTTGCCGAGGGAGGTGGAGTTTATTGATACAGTGAAGGTGGTCACGGCCACCTGGAATCTGTGTCGCCTTGCCGCCAACCAACTCACCATCATGCTCAACAACGATTTCAAGCGCAGTGTGGTGGAATGGGCACTTGCCACCTTCGACTTCTGCACTTCCGGCGGCAAAGTGGTCTGCCGTTCGCAGGCTTCTATGTTGGAGCGTTATTTGATGCGCTACGGCATTGAACCAAGCGTTTACGAAAAAGACAATCTTCGCCGCATCATTGAGCGTTGGCTCAATCATGAACACGTTAATTTTAAAGCCTATTCGATGCTTGATATGCAATTCGAGGACGAAAAAGAACGCATCACCCAGATAGACGAGTTCGTCTGGGAGTGATTTTCTATTGTTTCTTTTCGTTAATAGGCTTCATAATAGATGTTAAATATCAATCATTATTTTTCTTTCCTATGGATTTACCTATATCTTGTAGAGAAATCTTCCTCGAAGGCGTGACAGACGTTTATTTCCATTACGTGGCTGGCGCTCAATTGCCAATCCCGCCAGGGGTTGCTAAGATTCAGAAAATGGACGGATGCCGTTTCACTCCATCTGCCTTCCATATCTCCATTAGCGATGAAGGGCACGCTGTACTCAGATAGGGTAAT
>OQVZ01000055.1_pt1 | contig 34871 bp, 27 predicted proteins | sample 1691571 | NCBI WGS metagenome assembly OQVZ01 (sample SAMN03418261, study PRJEB22391) | human gut metagenome | biome: human-gut; feature: organic feature; material: feces | host: Homo sapiens | place: Tanzania | collected 2013-01
GAATAACCAAAAATAAAGATATTCAAAAAAATTTTTTTCTTTACTTTCTAATACACAACAAGCCTGATTACAACACATAGCGGAACTAGAAATACCTAGTTTTCCAATAGTTGCTCCATACATAGCCAAAATTATGCAATCCTTTTCAAACATTTTTGCAGAAGAATTTTTTAGTCCTGCTTCTGTTATCTTTTCTTCAGTATCAAAGATAAAACCATCATTCAATTCCTTCGTCTTTAGCCAAAGTATTTCTCCCCTAGCATAGTATTCTTCATGACTTCTCGACGGCGTACCGCCAGACATGGTATCAGCAATATCTTTTATTCTTTTTCCGCTCCACCCCTCCGGCACACCGTCAACAATCTTTACGCTCTCATGCCCCGGAAAGCGCAAATCCACAAACCACTCTTTGTACAATCTCTGCGCTGCTTCTTCCAAAAGCTTAATCTGCTTCTTATTGTTTTCGATGAGGTCATCGTAGGCGGAGAGAATGGAGGCAATGCGTTTTTGAGTTTGAAGCGGGGGCACTAAAAACTTTATTGTAGATAGTTTTTCCCAAGACAAATTATCCTGAGCCGTTCCCTGAGATATTTGCTTACATTCTTTTTGCAAAACGTCAAAGCAATACTTAATAAACCTAGTATCTGCCATCTCCTCGTTCGCAACAAATCCCATTATACTATCAGGAAAACAAGCTGGTATAGATAAAATTCCCGTATCAGCTATATTTGCAGCTATGGTAATACATAAAGTTCCAGCAGGCCAAAGTTTACTTTGTGCGAGTCCCTCTTCATTATATGTACTTGAAAAATTACTTATATAGAAATTGGCATTTTTTACATCTGCTGTTTGTATAAATGGGTATTTCCCTCCAAATAATTTGGGATCATTTCTCGGTCTATGTTTTGAGCGTCCTCTGCCAACAGTTCCCAACTCATCTAAAGTTTTCTTCTCCCACTTCATAACCCCATAGCCTCCAAGTCCTGCGCAATACTCTCCATCAGCTCATTGCTCTCCTTTTGCAGGCTCACCAGCTCGCCATGAATCTCGCGCATTCTCTCAGCAAAATCCACGCCATCGTCCGCCACCGGCGCCACGCCCACATAAGCTCCCGGCGTGAGCGAATATCCTTTTTCCGCAATATCCTCTTTGTCCGCAATTCTGCACAGGCCTGCAACGTCCTGATACTCGCCTTCTGCGCCAAATTTTTCCACCAGCCATTGCCATGCTTCTACAACTGTGGTAATCTCCGCAATAAAGGCCTGCTCCGCATCATAATAGGCACGCATTTGCTTCTTTTCATTGCGCTTAGCCTTTTCTACCGCCTGCTTGCCTTCCTCCTGCACCTCTTTGGCAAAGGCTGCAAGGCTTTCCAGCAGAGCCGGCAAATCCTCTGTCGCAGTCAAAAGCTGCGCCAGCTTTGTACTCTGTGCCTGCAGCGCATATTCTACCAGCGCTGCCTTGTAATCTGCCACCAGCTCCTTATATTTTTCCTGCTCCCCACGGTACAGCCACACAATCGCCGTCAGGTTTCGCAGCTGCCAATCACTCCACTCGTTCAGGTTGCGGTCTACAACAGTGTAGTAATTGCGAGCATCGATAAAAAGCACCTTGTCTTTAGTTTGCTCCGACTTAGCTTTATTAAAGAACCACAGTGAGCAAGGCAAAGACAAAGTATAAAAGAAGTTGTTGCCCACGCTGACCATAACATCAACAGCGCCCTCCTCAACAAGCTGCCTGCGCATTTCTGCTTCTTTGCCGTCCGTAGCCGATGCCGCCATAACAAAGCCTGCACGTCCGTGTTCATTAAGATAGGCATAAAAGTAGGAAATCCATAAATAGTTGGCGTTGCCAACCTCTTTTTTCTTTTTATTCACCGTCGGCAGTCCGAAGGGCAGGCGGCCTGCGCTATGCGCATCATCTTCCTTTACCTTGTCCACATTAAACGGCGGGTTTGCCATTACATAATCGCATTTGCCCTCCAGCTCATGTACATCATGATAAAAGGTATTTGCCTCTTCGCCGCTGGCAATATTACCATTCAAGCCATGCACAGCCATATTCATTGCGCACAGCTTTGCATTAAACTCCGTCTTTTCCTGACCATAGAAGGTCATTTTTTTATTGGCCTCCATGCCCTTGTTATTGACGAAATCGCCTGTCTGCACAAACATGCCACCGCTGCCGCAAGCAGGATCAAGCAAAATGCCCTTTTCCGGTTCAATGATATTGACAATCATACGCACAAGCGACTTCGGCGTAAAGAAAACGCCGTCATCCTGCGCCACCGCCTTGGCAAACTTGCCCAGAAAATATTCATAAATACGTCCCAGAACATCGCCGCCTACGTCGTTCAAAAGCTCGTTATCAAAGTTGCGCAAAAGCGCACTGAGCAATTCATCTTTAAATTTGTAATAAGACTTAGGCAGCACGCCCTCCAGCTGCTTGCTCTGCGCCTCCATAAGACTCATTGCATTATCAAGCGCCTCGCCCAGCGAAGCTATCTCCCTGCCGTCTTTATCTTTCAAGCCAGCAGTTTTTACATTTTCTGGCAAGCTAAGCAAATAGCTGTAGCGTGCTTCCTTCTCCAAAAATAAAGCGCTTTTCGACTGAAAATGTTCCGGACGAATTTTAAACTCCCTGCCCGGGCGCACAGGATGTTCCTTTAAAATCTCCTTTTCGGCCATTTCATAACGGCTTTCCGCATAGCGTAAAAAAATCAGGCCCAAAACAGGCATGCAATACTCATTGCTCGTCAAATTGGAATTGGCACGCAGGTCGTCTGCCGCCTCCCATAAATTTGCCTCCAGCTCCTTGAGCTTTTTATTATCCATAAAACTAACCTCCATAGCTGTCGTTCACTAAGATTTCTTACTGCTAGTATAACAGTAATGAAGAAAATTCACAAATGGCAAAAGCTTTCACCGTTCTGCCTGTTTTTCATGGTTTTATCAGTTATAGATAAAATAAATCTGCTTATATATCATTTATAACAGCTATACTCAACAGCTCTTATCCGCCGCCAACTGCAAATGCGCATCCCTGTAGTAATTCAAAAACAGTTTGGCATTATATAAAGAAAAACCCCCTGGCCACAAACAGGCAGGGGGAAGAAATTGCAAGCTTTATTCTTCTTTTTCCGGGAACTTAGGTCTGGGGAAATTCGGGCCGGACGGCTTAAGCGTAAAGCCACGGCCGAATACATCGTTCACATCACTGATAATCATAAAAGCACCAGGGTCAATCTCGCGCACAATGGAGCGCACCTTCGCCAGCTGCGTCAGCTTGATGACTACAAAAACCAGCTCGCGATGACGATGCGTAAAGCAACCCTCGCCGCTGATATAGGTAACACCACGGCCGACGATTTTGATAATTGCTTCCGCAATCTCCTCGTGATGCTCACTGATGATGATAACCTTCTTTTTATAATCAAAGCCTGTTGTAAACGCATTACATGTTTTGGTCATCACAAAAAAGGTAAGCAAGGTGTACAGCACCGGCTCAATACCGAATAAAGAAACACTGGCGAGCAGCAGGCAGATGTTGAAGGCAAAGCCTGTGGTGCTGATGGAGATAGAATAATTCTTCTGGATAATAGCGCCGATAATATCCGTACCGCCGCTGGAGCCGCCCACACGGTACATGCACGCAGCGCCGATGCCGTAAAGCACACCGCCGGCAATGCAGGCCAGCAGCTTGTCATGCACTACGGTATAGGTTGACAGAAAATGAAAGAAATCCAGGGATACAGAAAAAGCGATAATACCATACAGCGCGCTGACAGTATATTCCCGGTCCATGTACTTATAGGCCAGAAAGAACAGCGGCACGTTGCAGATTAAGCTGGTAGCACCCATCGGCAGGCCGGCAACATAATAAGCCAGCACGGCCACGCCGCCGATGCCGCCGCTGAGCATCTTGTTAGGCATGTAAAAGGTATTCATGGCAATGCCCATAATCGCGCAGGCCAAGGTCACCATAGCATAATGGTAAATTTTTTTCTTCAAAGCGGGATTCATAAAATACTCCTTTGCAAGCAAAATATTCTGAATATGTTATTTATGTATATATTGTAACACTTTAGCGCAGAAAGGCAACTACTAAATATTTTTCTCGTCAAAATCCCGAACGTTCGAAAAAAATTCTTGCTATGCAGGCATAAGCAGTATAAAATAATACTGTATACAACATTAGGCAGGTGAACTTATAATGAAGCAAATAAAAGAAACGGCATATGCCAAAATAAATCTGGGACTTGATATTCTCGGCAAGCGCGAGGATGGCTACCACGAGGTAAGCATGATTATGCAGAGCGTTGGTCTGAGCGATGAGGTTGTTATCAGCAAAGGTAACGGCATTCAGATAAGCTCTAATCTGCACAACCTCAGCTGTGGTCCTGATAACCTGGCCTACAGAGCAGCCGCATTGCTCGCAGGTCACTGCAATATTATTCCGAACGTTCACATAGCCTTGAACAAAAAAATTTTTCTGGCGGCAGGTCTGGCGGGCGGCAGCAGTGATGCAGCTGCAGTTTTGCGCGGCCTGAACCGTTATTGGGAGCTTAACCTGGAAAATTATGAGCTGGAACAGCTCGCCGCACAATTAGGCAGCGATATCCCCTTCTGCATTGAAGGCGGCACCATGCTCGCAACAGGACGCGGTGAAGTCCTCACCAAGCTGGAGGATATGCCTGAAACCTGGCTGGTACTGGCCAAGCCGCGCGGTCTGGAGGTTTCCACCGCCTGGGTTTACCAGCATTTTGACCGCGGTCGTGTAGTACACGCTCCCTGCATCTGGCAGCTGGAAGCATATCTGCGCGAAGGCGGCCAGGCTATCACCCCCTACATGGGCAATGTTTTAGAAACTGCCACCATCCCGGCACACCCCGTTATAGCCTCTATCAAGGCTGCTATGCTGGGAGCAGGCGCCTACTACGCCCTCATGAGCGGCAGCGGCCCGACCGTCTTCGGCCTTACTGCTGACAAAGAAACTGCCGAGCGCGTACAGCAGGCACTGACAGATTTTGATGTAGAAACAGCTATTACGACAACTATCGGAAGGAGAAAATAAATATGTCCGGACATTTGCAGCCTATAAAACTAGACAGCTACAAGCCTCTGCGTGAGCTTGTCTGTGAAAATATCCGTCAAGCTATTATTGACGGCACCTTCAGCCCCGGTGAACGTCTGATGGAAATCCAGCTGGCTGACGAAATGGGCGTAAGCCGTACGCCCGTGCGTGAAGCTATCCGTAAGCTGGAGCTGGAAGGCTTTGTTGTTATGATTCCCCGTCGTGGCACCTATGTTGCCGATATTTCTATTAAGGATATCACCGAAATTTACGAAATCCGTATCAGCCTTGATATTCTGGCTGCCGGTCTGGCTGCCGAGCGTATTACAGATGAGGAGCTTGAGAGACTTAACGGTTATCTTATCGAAATTGGCCAGCATATCGCCAACAATGATATGGATAAAATCGTTGAAGTAGATACAGCCTTCCACGATATACTGTACACTGCCAGCCGCAACGAGCGTCTGCGCAGCATCATCAACAACCTGCGCGAGCAGATGACTACTATCCGCGGTCGTTCCATGAGCTACCCGGGACGTTTGGTCGAAACCATGGACGAACACCGCAACCTGGTAGAAGCTATTGCTGCCCATGATGTAGAACGTGCGCAATACGCTGCCCGCATCCATCTGGAAAATGCCGAGCACACCCTCATGCGTTCCCTCAGCGAGCATCTGCCGCAGAAGAAGGCGTGAGCATGACAACTGCTAATATAGATGCTTTTATTGTAGCAGGCGGCCTCAGTCCCTGGCTGAAGTCCTATGCCGGCACCGAACACCGCTGCCTGGCACCGCTTGGCGATAAGCGCCTCATTGACTATATCATCGCAGCCCTGCAGGGAAGCGGACGCATCCGCCGTATTGTCGTAGCTGCCCGCGCCGAAGCCTTGCCGCTTCTGGAGGGCACATTACCACCGATGGGATAATAAAGCTGGTGGTAATGTGCCCTCCAGAAGCGGCAAGGCTTCGGCGCTCGCCGCCGAAGCCTTAGGCCCTGACGCCAGCGAAAAGCTGCTGGGAGTATGCGACGACATTCCGCTGCTGACTTCGCTTGCAGTGCGCGACTTTCTTGCAGCCTGCAACGCCTCTCCTAAAGACCAGCTTTATTATCCCATCATCCCCAAGGATGCCTGTCTGAGCGCCTATCCCGGTGCCAAACGCACCTACGGCAAGCTGCGTGACGGCATCTTTACCGGCGGCAACATGATGCTGATGGCTAAAGAAATTATTCCCGGCGGTCAGCAAAAGGCACGCGAAATCTTTGCCCGCCGCAAATCACCGCTCAAGCTGTGCAACTGGCTCGGCTGGGGCTTTTTGCTAAAGCTACTGTGCCATCGCCTGACAGTGACCGATGCGGAAGCACGCACCTCCGAACTTCTGGAAATGCGCTGCAAAGCCATCATCACCCGGCATGCATGTATCGGCATGGATATAGATAAACCAAGTGACTTAGAACTTGCAAGGAGGACGCTTATATATGGTAAAAGCCAAAAGAATTGAACGCGTAGCAGCGTTGAGTAAACTTTTAGCCGATCATCCATATCGGCTGTTTTCATTTTCATATTTCTGCAAAAAATTTGCTATCGCCAAATCCACCCTCAGCGAGGATGTTTTAGCCGTAAAATCCGGTTTGGAGCTTTACGGACTGGGCAAGGTAGAAACTGTTTCCGGCGCTGCCGGCGGTGTGCGCTTTATTCCCGGCCACCTGCCGGAGGATGACGCAGCCTTCTTGGAGGAGCTGGCTGCCCGCCTCACCTCCCCGGACCGCATCCTGCCCGGCGGTATGCTTTATACTACCGACATTCTCTGCCATCCGGAAACCGTAGTGCGTCTGGGTGAAATTTTTATGCTCCGTCTGCAGGAGCTGGCACCGGACTGCATCATGACGGTTGAAACCAGCGGTATTCCGCTGGCTATGCAGACAGCACGTGCCTTTAACGTGCCTCTCGTCATCGCCCGTCACACCAGTGATATTACCGAAGGCAGCACCGTTAACATCAATTACGTCAGCGGTTCCACCAAGGTTATCCAAAACATGGCTATGCCCAAGCGCGCTTTGCAGCCCGGCAGCCGCGTGCTGATCGTGGATGATGTTATGAAGGGCGGCGGTACCGCCAAGGGTATGATTGCTTTGGCTCACGAAGTCGGCGCTCAGGTTGTGGGCAAGGCCTTTTTAATTGCCACTGCCGCACCCGAACGCAAGCTGGTAGAAGATTATACTGCCTTCTTCACCCTGCATAACGTAGACGAAGAGCAGCAGAAGGTAACATTGGAAGTAAATAAATAATATAGAATATGTCAGGCTGGCTAGAAGGTGTCGTAAGATGGTGCCTTATAGACGGCCAGGAATTTTAGTAACTTTAAACTACGTCAGGCTGGCTAGAAGGTACCAGATGCTAAACGATGGTGACGACGGCGTACTCCTTGTACGTCTAGGAGCCGTCGTGACGCAGATGGTGCCTTATAGGCAGCCAGGAAAGGAAGAACTCACATGTCAGAATTAGTAGCAATAATCCTCGCCGCAGGCAAAGGCACAAGAATGCGCAGCAAATACCCCAAGGTACTGCACAAGGTAGGCGGCAAGCCCATGCTGCAGCACGTAATTGATGCTGCAACTGTTGCCGGTGCCGACCAGAAGGTTGTTATCGTAGGCCACGAAGCAGAGCTGGTAGAAGCAATGGTAGGCAATCAGGGAACCATCGCCCTGCAGGCCCAGCAGCTCGGTACAGGCCACGCTGTAATGCAGACTGCCGACGCTCTGAAGGACTTCCACGGCACTGCGCTCATCCTGTGCGGCGACACTCCGCTGCTGGACGGCGAAGAGCTGAAAAAATTCTGTGAAGCACATCAGAAAAGCGGCGCTGCTGCTACCGTACTTACGGCAATTATGGACGAGCCGTTCGGCTACGGCCGTATTGTGCGCGATGCTAATGGCAATGTACAGGGCATCGTAGAGCAAAAGGACGCTACCGAAGAGCAAAAGGCTATCAAAGAAATCAACACCGGCATCTACTGCATGGAATGCCCGCAAATGTTTGACGTGCTGGCTACCTTGACCAACGACAATGCCCAGGGCGAATATTACCTGACCGACGTACTGCAAAAGCTCAACGAAGCAGGCGCTAAGGTTGGCGGTATTTCCACTGATGACAGCGATATGGTTATGGGCATCAACTCCCGCAAGCAGCTTTCCGTTGCTGAAGGCGTTATGCGCCAACGCATTTTGGATAAGCTGATGGATGCAGGCGTAACTATCATGGATCCCTCCAGCACCTTTATTGAAGCAAGCGTAAAAATCGGCCGCGATACCGTTATCTATCCCTACACCTGGCTGGAAGGCACAACTGAAATCGGCGAGGACTGCGAAATCGGTCCTAACGCCCGCTTCACCAATGTAAAAATCGGTGACGACAACCATCTGCAATTCATCTACGGCCATGACTGCGAGGTTAAAAACCACGTTACCGCCGGTCCTTACGTGCATCTGCGTCCTGATACCGTTATCAGCGACCACGTTAAAATCGGCAACTATGTAGAGGTTAAAAACTCCAACGTAGGCGAAGGCACCAAGCTGCCTCACCTCACCTACATCGGTGACAGCGACATCGGCAGCGGCGTTAACATGGGCTGCGGCTGTATCACTGTAAACTACGACGGCAAGAAGAAGCATCGCACTGTTGTCGGTGACAATGCCTTCGTTGGCTGCAACACCAACCTTGTTGCTCCTGTTACTGTACAGGCCAACACTTACATCGGTGCCGGCAGCACCATTACCAAAGAAGTACCCGAAAATGCTCTTGGTATCGCACGTGCCCGCCAGAAAAATATTGAAGGCTGGGCCGAAAAATACCGTAACGAAAGTAAATAAGCTTTTATAGTCACATTTGTGTCAAAAAGTTTACAAAAAACTCGCGATAGTGTATAATTAAATTTAAGTAAAGTTTTGCTTTCTGTATAAGCAAACTATAAACAAGGTAATTTTGGAGGGATTGGACATGTTGTCTGACGAGAATAAGTTAAGAATATTTACCGGTAATGCAAACCCTGATCTGGCACGCGAAATCGCTGCTTACCTCGGAACCACCGTTGGTGATTCCGTAGTTAACCGTTTCAACAACGGCGAAGTTCAGGTAATGATTAACGAAAGCGTACGCGGCAAGGATATCTTCATTGTACAACCTACCTGCGGTCCTATCGTTAATGATAACGTAATGGAGCTTTTGATCATGGCTGATGCCTTCAAACGCGCCAGCGCTAACCACATCACTGCTGTTATTCCTTACTATGGCTATGCACGCCAGGACCGCAAAGCACGCGGCCGTGAGCCTATCACTGCTAAGCTGATGGCAGACCTGCTGGAAACTGCAGGCATTACCCGTGTAGTAACCATTGACCTGCATGCTGCACAAATTCAAGGCTTCTTCAACATCCCCTTTGATCATATGCCCGGCGGCCCGCTGATGGCAGAATATATTAAATCCAAGAATCTGGAAGACATGGTTGTCATCTCTCCGGACCTTGGTGGCGTAAGCCGTGCCCGCAATTTCGCTGAAATGTTGAATGCACCGCTGGCTATCATCGACAAACGTCGTCCGGAACCCGGCGTTGCTGAGGTTATGAACCTGATTGGCGACGTTAAAGGCAAAACCTGCATCATGGTTGACGACATGGTTGATACCGCAGGCTCCCTGACCGAAGGCGCTCGCGCTCTGAAGAAATTCGGTGCTAAAGAAGTTTATGCATGCTGCACTCACCCGATCCTGACCGATCCGGCACTGTCCCGCATTGCACAATCCGACATCACCGAGCTTGTTGTTACCAACACCATTCCTCTGGCTCCTTCCAAAAAGCACCCGAAAATTAAGGTGCTCTCCATTGCGCCGATTCTGGCAGAAACCATTCTGCGCATCTACAATGACTGGTCTGTAAGCCAATTATTCGATACCAAACACTAAGCGTAATATAAAAAGGCTTGCCTCTGGCAAGCCTTTTTGTTATGATTAAAACCGGCAAAACTACCGGCTTTAATATTTGGAGTAACTATGCGTATCATTTATCTACTTATTATCTGTTCCCTGGCCAGCGTTCTCTTGCTGTGGCTGGGACTATACAAAAAAATCAGCAGGAAGACCGCCGCTATAAGCGCCGGCCTCAGCCTTGCGCTGGCAGGTGCGCTGCTCTTGCTCGCCGTACTTCCGGGCAACAGCTTTTACGGCAAGGTTATCACGCACGCCGAAAACACTCATGGGCGCAAGCTTATCGCCCTCACCTTTGACGACGGGCCTTATCCGCCCTATACGCAAAAGCTGCTCAAGCTTTTAGCAGCCAAGAACGTGCATGCCACCTTCTTTATGGTTGGCGAAAACGCTGCCAAGCATCCGGAAACAGTAAAGCTTGTCCAGGCACAAGGACACCTGATTGCTCTGCATGCAGGCTATCACAAGGATTTACTGAAGCTCAGCAGCAGCGAGGCTGCTGCCAACATCGCCTATGGCAAGGAAACACTGCAAAGCATTACCGGCGCTGCGCCGCAGTATATGCGTCCGCCGCACGGCTTCAAGGATTGGAGCACTGTCAAGGCCATCAATGATGCAGGTATGCAGGTTGTAAACTGGAGCATCATTCCCCGCGACTGGACTAACCCCGGCGTGCAGGTCATCGCCGACAGAGTCTGCGAGAACGCAGCCCCCGGTGCTATTGTCCTGCTGCATGACGGCGACAGCCCCAAAAACTCGGCTCCCCGTGACCAGACGATTGAGGCAGCAGGCCTCATCATCGACCGTCTGCGTGCAGAGGGATATGAATTTGTCACCATCGAAGAACTTAATAAATAAAAAGGAGCAACGATATGAAATTAATTGTCGGCCTTGGCAATATCGGCCGCGAATACGAAAATACCCGTCACAACATCGGCTTTATGGTAGTTGACGAGCTGGCACGCCGTCTGGGCGTAAGCTTCGGCAAGGAGGACCGCAGTGCCTATATGGCAGAATACCGCGCTCCTGAAAAAATACTCATTATCAAACCGACCACCTACATGAACCTCAGCGGCGTTGCCGTAAGTGCCTACGCCAACTTCTATCACATTGACCCGGATGATATCGCTGTTATCCAGGACGATATGGATATGCCTGTAGGCCAGCTGCGCATCCGTCGCAAGGGCAGCGCCGGCGGTCACAATGGCATCAAATCCATCGCAGAGCATTTAGGCACCGATGCCTTCCCACGTTTTAAAATCGGCATCGGTCATCCGGCACGCAACAATAAAGCTGTTGTCAACCATGTACTGCATGCCTTCCAGGGCGAGGATAAAACTGCTATTGAAGCAGCAGTAGCGGAGATGGCTACAGCGCTGGAGGAATGGATTAAATCCGGCGATATCGAAGAGGTTATGCAGGCGCATAACAAGAAAAAGCCCAAAGCTGAAAAGCCTGCGGCTGAATAAGCAATATAAAAGAACTAGCTGGAGCTTGTAAAAAGCTCAGGCTAGTTCTTTTTGGTTATGCAATGTATTCAGCAAAATTATAAGTAGTTGAAATATGGTGTCAGCATCGGTTCAACGGCACCTGTATCAGGAGTAAGGTTCGCTTTGCCCTCAATGACTATTTTATCCGCCATAACAAAGCCATTCAGCTGACAGCCTTCACAAATAGTTACCATCCCTTTCGCCAGCACCAACGCCTGTGCCAGCCTCGTGCCAGCATTCAGCTTGATATTACCATTTTCGCTGATAAGCACCAGACGATCAGGATAATATGAGCCTTCGGCAGTAGTAATCGAATAAGGATTTACTATCAAAGTCGGACCATGCAGGCCTTCCGTACCCAACAAGAGAGAGTTGTTATTCTTCAGATAGTAAAAGCGGGCACTGAGACCAACTTCCGCCACCGCATTCTTATTCAGTACACTAGGACATTTATTCCGCAAAAAGCTCATCTGCGGCAGCCTTACTTCTTCTGTGCTTGTATATAACGCTGCCTGCTGCAGATATTCGCCGCCTGTCAGCGAGCGTCCTGCAAGGACGCTCTTAGCTGCCAGAGCCTGCATTTGCGAACCAAAGCTCACCCTGATACGATGCAGCCGCTGTACTGCGCCAGCATGATTAGCGGCTGCTGCTGTTACCTTCAGGTAATCTATAAATCCATCTGAGCTGTAAATGCTTTCACTTGTCACCGTCACCGGTTCACTGTCCGGCTGCAGCTCTCCCTCATAGCAAAGCTGCTTGCCTGCCGGCCGCGGCTCCTGCCCTATGGCCTGCAATACGGAACTGCACAACAGCCTTAGCTGCTGTTCCCGCAGATAATCCTTCTCTGATTCATAACCCCTGACTGCATAAAGCAGGCTTAGCTGAGCACTGACTGCCAAAAGCAGCGCTGCCAGCAGGCAGGGAAGTGATATACTGCCCTTAGCGCTATGCATCTTCTGTTATCCTCGCATTATAACAAATAAGATAGCGCGTCACCTGCAGCTGCCGCCCGTTCCTGCTCAGCTTAAAGCTTATGCGCAAAAGCTGCGGCGAGCAACGCTGCAGCTGCCAGCCAGTAACGCCCACGCCCTCCAGGGAAACAGGGTTTACACCCGCGCCGTTATTTTTAGACGTCTTTTTGTACAAGCCCTGCTTTTCGCTGTAAATAGTAACACGCTTGCAGGCATCAACCATCGTACAGGTTATCTGGCCATTCTGCTGCAGTCTGATGACTCGCTGTGCATCATAGCAGATAATCTTTTCCAGCTGCGTCAGAATATGACGTCTTGCTTCCTGCAGCTGCAATTCATCCTGCAAGCTACCAAAGCTATGGGCACTGGCTCCTGTTGCTCTAAAAACGAGCGTCGCCAGTGCTACCGCCAACAGCAGTCCCATCAGAATTTCCAGCAACAGATAGCCTCTCTGCCGTCGGCATCGCCCGTATAAGCTTAACCTTGACCTTGCCATAGGCTGCCTGCACCTCCTGCATCGCTAAACCATCTATACTGGTGGCCTCCAGCTTTTGTGTCACCACAAACCTGCCATTGTACGCCTCGCCTGCCAACACCTGCTGTACAGCAAGCGTAGCCTGCTGCTGCTCCCTGCTTTGCTGCAGCAGCCAGCTGCTGCGGTAAAAGCACTGCACCGCTGAAGCAAGTAATAAGGCCGTCAGGCAAAAGCACACCAGCTCCTGCACCAGACAAAAGCCCCTGCTATTTTTCATAAACAGTCACCCTGCCTGTAACCGGCTGAACTGACAGCAGAAAATACACGCCAGGAAGCTGCTGATGCTCCAGGCTATAGCCACCGCTGACGCCAGGACTGCCATTTTCATCATAGCTTAACGACTTCATCTGCGCTTCACACGTCAGACTGATTGTCGGCTCTAACCTTACACGCTCCCAGACCTTCTGTTCACGGTAAATCTTGTAGCCATGCTTGTCATTACCGCTTACCTTCAAAGTATAGGTATAATTTTCCGGCTGGAATATCGTGCGCTGCTGCACCTGCCTGATGTCAGCAGCCAACAGATAGGCAGCATAGCGCAGCTGCTGCTTGTAGTACTGCCGCTGCAGCATCTGGCTGCCAGGATAGAGCATTGCAGCAAAAGCTCCCAGGCAGCCTATAGTCAGCAAAAGCTCCAGTAATAAATAGCCGCCGGCCTTATTGTTCACCGCTAACAGCTTTGCTGCCCGGGGAGGTTACGGCCTCACCCTTGCTGTTCTTGCCGCTGAGCGTATAAGTACCGTCAGTTGCATTAGGCGTATATGTCAGAGTTTCACCCTTGGCATCCTTGAATTCCAGCTTGCCGCCCAGATATTCACTGTCCAGTGTAGTCAGCTCTGCCGGCACCGTGCCCGCATCCATCTTATACAGTTGAATCGCCTGGTCAATGGTTACCAGATCATTTTGCAGACGGGCATTCTTCACTCTGTCATTAGCACCGGAAAGTGAAGGCAGCAGCATTGTCGCCATAATACCAATCAGAGCGGCTGCCGCCACTACCTCAATCAAAGTAAAGCCACCTTGTTTACGCATTGTCTTTAACACTATCGCACCTCCTGAATTTACTCCGGCATTGCCGAAAGCATCTCAAATAGCGGACCGATAACTATGCAGACGATTCCCGCTATGATAATCGCCGCCACCAGAAGCAGTAATGGCACCAACAGCTCCTGCAGCCTGCCAAGCTGCTGCTGCAGACGCTGCTCACCGGCCGTTACTGCTTCCTGCAGCATTTGCGGCAGATAACCCGTAGACGCGCCCACGCACACCAGCTCCAGCATCAGCGGCGAAAAAAGCTCCTTGGCGCCGCCTGCAGCCTGCTCAATAGCAATGCCGCGCTGCAGCCTGCTGTTCAGCAGGCGCAGCTGCTGGGCATATTGCTCATCATCTATGGTATCTGTCACAATTGCTACCGCTCTTGTTATACCAACCCCGCTTTCCAAAAGCAGGGCCAGCAATCTGCAAAAGCGTACTTCTAATAAAAGGCCATGAAAATTACCGCTCAGACGACTGCGTAAAAACCAGCGCAGCAGCTTGCGTCCCATCAGCAGCAGAATACCTGTTACCGTTGCTGCACAGAGCAGCGCCAGCAATGGTTGCTGCAACAGTCCGTCCTTCAGTGCCAGCAATAAAGCTAACGTACCAGTCGGACGCACGCCCATAGCGCTGTAGGTATCTGCAAGCACCGGCAGGATATACAGCAAAAACAGCAGCAGCACACCAACGGAAGTTACCAGCAAAAATGCCGGATAGGTTACAGCCCGCTGCACAAAACGCCGCAGCTGCAGTTGCCTGCTGTAATACTCTGCCAGCTGCTCCAGCAGCGTGGCCAGTTCACCGCTCTCCTCGCCCACAGCAACCAGCGTAACTGCCAGGTGACTGCAGCAGGCAGGTTCTGCTGCTAAAGCCTGCGCCAGGCTGCTGCCACGGCGCAGCCTTTGCTGCAGGCGGTAGCAAAGAAGCATCTGCTTAGCGCTGCCATGCTTTTGCAAAAGCTGCAGCGCATGCAGCAGCGGCAGGCCGCTGCGCAGGATAACTGCTAACTGACGGTAGAAGCTGATTTGCTCCGCTAGGCTCACGCCTCCTCTAAGCTTAATTTTCATCACCTCCACATGGCCGATTATAGTCTATTAGCGAATTTTCTGTCTAATTTGTTTTGTCACATATGTGAAATCTGCGCGTCAAAATAATGGCTATTTTGTGAATTTAGACAAAAAAGTCTGTAAGCACATTAATTCAAGGCTTACAGAGTTTCGTAAACTAATAAAAGGTATAAGATTTATTGTTATTCTTCCGATTAAAATGGCCTATACAATAGCATTCTGCTCATGACCATGACGCAGCCAGGCGCTGGCGCTGATTATAACAAGAATAGCACCTGCTAACACAAAAAGGCTTTGCAGCGGTGCATAGGTAGCAACAGCTCCGCCAAGCAAAGGACCTACCATAGAGCCAAACTGCTGCGCACTGAACATAAAACCAAAAACGCGTCCGCGCTGGTCGACAGATGTATTGCTGGCCAAAATCGCACTCAATGAAGGCTGAATACCGGCACAGCACAGACCATAACAAAAATTGCAGACGCAGAACAAAAGCAAGGTCTGCGGTAATGCTGTTACTGCACTCATAACACCAGAAAGCAGCGTTGCAGCACACAGCGCTTTATAAAATCCGTGCTCCTGCCCAAAACGTCCCCAGCTCGGGGCAGTAATAGCGCTGGCAATGCCTACGAGCGAAAAGGCCACGCCGGAAAGAAACATAATGTTGCCATCACCATGGTTCAGCTCTGCCACATAAAGGCTCAAAATCGGCTGAATCAGCAGGATAACCATCTGAGCCACAGCAATATAAACCAGTGTTTCGCAAATTACAGGCTGCTGTAACAGCTGTGCCTGGGGCTTTTCCGCAAGCTTCTTCGGCTCCGCCTTCGGTGGCTCCGGAATGTAGAACATAAATACCAACGTACTGATTGTCAGCAGCGTACCTGCAACAAAAAACGAGGCACGCATACCAAACAGCGTTGCCAATGAACCGCCAACCAGCGGGCCGATGACATTGCCACAGGTCAGTCCTGCCTGCATAATGCCCAGGCTCACACCCAGTCTTTCCATCGGCACCAGGCTGGTAGCCAGCGCCAGGCAGGCACTCCACAAGCCGGCAGCAAAGCCCTGCAGCACACGCACAGCAAACATCTGCTCCGGCGTAGTTACTATACCACCCAAAAAGTAGGACAGTGCCAGACCTACGCCAGAACGAATTGCCATCATCTTTTTACCGCGCGTATCAGCCATTTTGCCCCAGATAGGCGCCATTATACCGCCAATCAAAAAGGTTATGGAAAAAATCGCACCGTTCCACATTTTTACATCAGCCACACTCACTCCCAGCTCGTTCATCAAATACATCGGTAAAAAGGGAATGAGCATAGTATAGCCTGCAGCCATCATCACGACATTAGCCGTAAGGATAGCCAGAATTAGCTTCCAGTTTTTCATAAAATCCACCTCAAAATAAAAACAAAATAATACAACAGTAGAAAAATATTATAACGCTAATGACGATTTTGTGCAAATAAAAATGCTCCAATAATAGCCTGCTTACATAAGAAAATTACACTTAGCCAATCAAATATTGCCGCAATGCTGGACAAAATATAAAAGTGTATCAAAAGTGTATCAACACAGCAAAACAGAACGCTGAAACCCGCTTGCCTAACGGATTTTCAGCGTTCTGTCTGTTTTTGGAGGAGAAAATATGAATTTGCTTAAAAAGCAAATAGCAGCTTGTTGAAAGTAAGGGTGCTAACCAATGCACTTGGGAAATTGTCAAGGTCAAAGGTCAAGGCTGCAATGCAAAATCAGGAAGGGACGATATACATTGGTTAGCTATTACTAACTTCATGATTATTGTACCACACATTTTCAGAGTTAGCAATAGCTAATTTTAACTTTTTTTATTTTTTCTGCGATTAATGCCACTTGCAAAAAAACAACGCAGTCACGTTGCCGTTTTACGGAATACGTAACTGCGTTTAAGCTTGTAATTGTTATACTTCCGGAGTTTTCTCCTCTGCATCTTCCTTAGCCTGCTCCTGCTGCAGCAAAGCCATGAACTGCTCGCCGGTAATAGTTTCCTTTTCCAGCAGGTACTGCGCCAGGACATCTAGCTTCTCCCTGTTGTCCTGCAAAATCGTGCGTGCCTTTGCGTGCGCCTCCTTAATCAACGCCAAAACCTTAGCATCAATCTCCCCGGCCGTCGTTTCACTGCATTGCAGGGCAGCGTCACCGCCCAGATAACGATTAGCCACAACCTCAGTAGCCATCATATCAAATTCTTCCGTCATACCAAGACGCGTTACCATGCTGCGTGCCAGCTTGGTTGCCTGCTCAATATCATTGGACGCGCCGCTGGTAATGCTGCCGAAGACAACCTCCTCAGCACTACGACCGCCGGTCATCGTCACAATTTTATTGAACAGCTCCTCCTTAGTCATCAGCACGCTATCATTTTCGCTAATCTGCATGGTGTAACCCAAAGCGCCGTTAGTACGCGGGATAATAGTAATCTTATGTACCGGAGCACTGTGCTTCTGCATAGCAGCCACAAGCGCATGGCCGATTTCATGGTAGGCTATAACCTTTTTCTCTGCAGGAGAAATTACTGCACCCTTACGCTGGTAACCGGCGATAACTGTTTCAATGGATTCCTCCAGATCTTCCTGTTCTACCACGTTGCGATGCATTTTTACAGCGCGCAAAGCACCCTCATTGATAATATTTGCCAGCTCTGCGCCGCTGGCTCCGGCTGTCGCCCGCGCCAACGTACCATAATCAACATTGTCTGCCATACGTACATTGCGTGCATGAACCTTCAAAATAGCCTCGCGTCCCTGCAAATCAGGCAGCTCGACGGGGATACGGCGGTCAAAACGTCCCGGACGCAAAAGCGCCTTATCCAAGGATTCCGGACGGTTGGTAGCTGCCAGAATAACTACGCCCTTGCTGCCGTCAAAGCCGTCCATTTCACTCAGCAGCTGGTTCAATGTCTGCTCGCGTTCATCGTTGCCGCCGAACTGACCGTTATCACGGCGTTTGCCAATGGCATCGATTTCATCAATGAATACTATGCAAGGTGCCTTTTCCTGCGCCTGCTTGAACAAATCGCGCACACGGGCAGCGCCCATGCCGACGAACATTTCTACAAATTCACTGCCGCTGATGCTGAAGAAAGGCACCTTGGCTTCACCTGCTACCGCACGCGCCAGCAAGGTTTTGCCAGTGCCCGGAGGGCCTACCAACAAAGCACCTTTCGGCATATTAGCACCGATATCCTTATACTTGCCGGGATTATGCAGAAAATCCACCAGCTCCATCAGCGCTTCCTTAGCTTCGTCCTGACCTGCTACATCAGCAAAGCTTTTGCCAGTCTGCGCCTCAACATAAACCTTGGCATTGCTCTTGCCGAAGCTCATGGCATTACCGCCCATGCGCTTGCCCATAAAGTACATGAAAAGCTGTCCTAAGCCAAAGAAAATCAGAATCGGCAGTACCCAATTGGTGAAAAAGGTTACAATCGGACTTTGTTCCTTCGGCACAACCTGCGTAAATTCTACCTTACTCTTCATCAGGCGGTTGGCCAGCTCCGGGTCCTCCACCCTGCCGGTAACGTAAATTTCCTTTTCGTTGTTTTTATCAACAGCCGCCAGACGCTTATCGGTAATTTCTACCTTAGATACCTTGCCTTCATCCACCATCTGAAGAAAATTATTGTAGGAAACCTCCTTCATTTTCGGGTTGAAGAACATGGGCATGATTACGGAATTGAATACCAGAATCAAAACCAGCATCAGCATATAATAATACGTCAATGGCCGTTTTTTATCATTGTTATCGTTCATCATTTCATCTCCTCGCTATGCTTTATAAGTCTTATTGTATACCTATATACACCAATAAACAAATGAAAAAACTGTGAAACTGACTATGCAGTCAGCATGTTTGCTGAAATAAAACGTATATTTTCCCATAGGCAGGCAGCTTGCAATTCACTGTGTATTCACTTATAATGAATATAGTGAATATGTAACTGAACGGAGTGAATAAGATGCTATATGAAAGCGAAAGTCTGGAATTCAAGCAGGAAGTTCTCCCCAATCTTTGTAAAAGCGTTATCGCTTTCGCCAATACTAATGGTGGCAAAATCATAGTCGGTCTAAAAGATGATGGAAAGCTTGCACCTTTAGATAATCTTGACCAGATATATACACAAATCACCAATACTATCCGCGATGCAATCCTTCCGGATATCACCATGTTTATAAAATACAGCTCAAATTCTGACGGAATTATTACCATAGAGATCGCCGAAGGCAGCGCAAAGCCTTATTATCTTAAATCCAAGGGCCTAAAGCCCAGCGGTGTCTATGTACGCCAGGGTGCATCCTCCGTCCCTGCCTCACCTGAGCAAATCCGTTATTTTATCAAAGCAACAGATGGTGACACCTACGAAGCAATGCGTTCCCTCTCGCAAGAACTGACATTCAATACAGCTTACACTGTATTTTCCGCCAACGGCATTACTTTCAGCGAAAACAAATACAGCGCCTTAGGTCTTATCAATCTGAAAGATAATCTTTATACCAATCTGGGACTTCTGCTATCCGATCAATGCCAGCACAGTATTAAAATAGCTGTTTTCGAGGATAGAGAAAACACTAAATTTCAGGCACACCGTGAATTTAGCGGTTCATTGCTGCAGCAGTTGGAAGCAGCCTATGAATTTCTTATGCTCTGTAACCAAAACCGCTCCACCTTTGCAGGTCTTTCGCGTATAGACAGCTGGGACTATCCGCTGGAGGCCGTCCGTGAAGCCTTACTCAACGCTATAATTCATCGGGATTACAGCTACAGCGGCAGTATTATTGTCAACATCAATAAAGAATGTATGGAGTTCATTTCCCTAGGCGGGTTGTTACCGGAGCTCACCCTCGAAGATATTCAGGCCGGTATTTCTCAGCCGCGCAACGTAAGACTGGCAGAGCTTTTCCACCGCCTGAACTTTATAGAAGCCTACGGCACAGGCATCCGACGCATTTTTGCTCTCTACAAGGATTGTTACATAAAGCCACAAATAAATATTACTCAACACACCTTCAAAATAATTTTGCCTAATAAAAACCGTACGCAGCCTTCGCCTAAGCTTAATCTTGCAGCAGAAAAAACTGTCAGCTACAAATATCCTGACAAGCAACAGCAAACTGTTATAACATACCTTAAGCAACACCAAAGGATTTCCGAAACAGAATTGCAGCAGCTTTTGGATGTTAAACGCACACGCGCCTATCTCATCGCCAGAGAAATGATGAGCAGCGGTCTTTTAGCAGTCAGCGGACGCGGCAGCAACAAATATTATTATCTGCCGTAACTTAACAGTCTGAAATACTCTCCCCGTCCCCTGCAAGAATACTTGTATACATGCGTTCTATCCCTTGAATTTACATGCCATTTTCTATACAATTAGCATGTAACTATCTAAGGAGGTCAAGCTTATGCCTAAAATTAATACAGTTTTAGTTGCTAACCGCGGCGAAATCGCCATCCGCGTTTTCCGCGCCTGCAACGAATTAGGAATCCGTACTGTTGCTATATATTCCAAGGAGGACACCCTGTCCCTGCATCGCAACAAAGCCGACGAGGCCTATATGGTCGGCGAAGGCAAAAGCCCGACCGACGCTTATCTTGATATCGAAGGTATCCTGCGCATAGCCAAGGAGCACGACGTAGATGCCATCCATCCCGGTTATGGCTTTTTATCCGAAAACAGTAATTTAGCACGCCGCTGTGCTGAGGAAGGCCTGATTTTCATCGGTCCTCGCCTGGAGCACCTGGTAATGTTCGGTGACAAAATCAATGCCCGCAAACAGGCCGAGCTGGCCGGCATCCCCATGATTCCCGGCAGCAAGGGTACAGTAAACAGCCTCGACGAAGTACTGGCCTTTGGCGAAAAATGCGGCTATCCTATCATCATTAAAGCAGTCAACGGCGGTGGCGGCCGCGGTATGCGCGTGGTTCACAGCGCCGAAGAGGCTATAACTGCCTATGACATGGCTAAGAGTGAGGCTAAAAAAGCCTTTGGCAATGATGAAATATATATGGAAAAATATCTGCAGAATCCGAAGCATATCGAAGTACAGATTATCGGCGATACCCACGGCAATTTGATGCATCTGTTTGAGCGCGACTGCTCCGTACAGCGCCGCCACCAGAAGCTGGTTGAAATTGCTCCGGCCTTCGCTCTGCCTCTAGAACAGCGCAAAGCCATCTGCGACGCTGCTGTCAAGCTGATGAAAAATGTTGACTACATCAGCGCCGGCACCGTAGAATTTTTGGCTACGCCCGACGGCAAATTCTACTTCATTGAGGTTAACCCCCGCATTCAGGTTGAGCACACCGTTACCGAACAGATTACCGGTATCGACATTGTTCAGACTCAAATCAAAATTGCCGAAGGCTACAACCTGCACGGCCCGGAAATTGCCCTGCCGCAGCAGGATGAGCTGACCACCATCGGTCACGCTATCCAATGCCGTATTACCACCGAGGATCCGGCCAACAACTTTATGCCTGATACCGGCAAGCTGATTACCTATCGCAGCGGCGGCGGCTTCGGCATCCGTCTGGACGGCGGTAACGCCTTCACCGGCTCCGTCATCACTCCTTACTACGATTCTCTGCTGGTTAAGGCTACTACCTGGGGCCTCACGCACCAAATTGCAATTACCAAGATGCTGCGCTGCTTAAAAGAATTCCGCATCCGCGGCGTCAAAACTAATATCCAGTTTTTGGAAAACGTACTGCAAAACCCGCACTTCATCAAGGGCGATTACACAACCGACTTTGTTGACAATACCCCGGAGCTGTTTGTCTTCCAAAAAACACTGGACCGCGGCAACAAGTTGCTGAACTACATCGCTGACATTACCGTCAACGGTTATTCCAACGTCGGCGTACAGCCGAAGCCGGACTTCGCACCGCTGAATATGCCCAAGCCCTACAACGGTATTCTGGCGCTGGGTGCTAAGCACGTTCTTGATACCCGCGGACCCGAAGGCCTCGCGGAATGGGTACTGGCACAGCAGGAGGTTCTGCTCACCGACACCACCTTCCGTGATGCGCATCAGTCCCTCTTTGCTACCCGTTTGCGTACTGCCGATATGCTGCGCGTTATGCGCGACACCGCCGGCAAACTGCCCGGACTGTTCTCCTTTGAATGCTGGGGCGGCGCTACCTTCGACGTAGCTTACCGTTTCCTTGATGAAAGCCCCTGGCAGCGTCTGGCACAATTCCGTCAGGCTGCACCGAACATTCTCTTCCAGATGCTGCTGCGCGGCGCCAACGCTGTAGGCTACACCAGCTATCCGGATAATGTCGTTAAACAGTTCATCAAGCTGGCAGCCAAGAACGGTATCGACGTTTTCCGTATCTTCGACAGCCTCAATGGTCTGGACAATATGCGCCTGTCGATTGACACCGTCCGCGAATGCGGTAAGGTGGCAGAGGCAGCACTGTGCTACACTGGTGATATTCTCGACCCCAACCGCGACAAATACGATTTACATTACTATATCAATATGGCTAAAGAGTTGGAAAAAGCCGGCGCCAACATCATCGCCATCAAGGATATGGCAGGCCTGTTGAAGCCGGAAGCAGCTTACCGCCTTGTAAGCAGCCTCAAATCCTATGTCAACGTACCTATTCATCTGCACACCCACGAGGGCAGCGGCAACGCTATCTACACCTATGCGCGTGCTATCGATGCCGGCGTTGATATTGTCGATACTGCTATGAGCGCTATGAGCAGCGGCACCTCCCAGCCCAGCGGCAGCAGCCTGTACTACGCTCTCAGCGGCCATCCGCGTCAACCGCGTCTTGATGTAGACGCTATGAACGAGCTGTCCCGCTATTGGGAAACTGTACGCCCCTACTACAAGGCAGCCGACAGAACTGAAAACTTCCCCAACCCCGAGGTTTACGTACATGAAATGCCCGGCGGACAATATACCAACCTCAAGCAGCAGGCACAGGCTCTGGGCCTCATCCATCGCTGGGAGGAAATCAAGGATATGTATCACCGCGTATCCATGATGTTCGGCGATTTAATCAAGGTTACTCCGTCCTCCAAGGTTGTCGGTGACATGGCACTCTTCATGGTGCAGAACGACCTGACGGAAGAAGATGTTTACGCTAAGGGCGACATTCTCGACTTCCCGGCCTCCGTCGTAGAATTCTTCGAAGGACGCATCGGCACCCCTTACCAGGGCTTCCCCGAAAAGCTGCAGAAGCTTGTGCTCAAAGGACGTGCTCCCATCAGCGAGCGTCCTGGTGCAGTACTGCCACCGGTAGATTTTGAGGATGTACGCGCTAAGCTCAAAGAGCTGGAAGCACCTACTACGGACGAAGCAGTGAGCGCTTACTGCCTCTATCCTAAGGTATTCACCGACTGGGTAAACCGTTACAACCAATTCGGTGATGTATCCGTTCTCGATACTCCTACCTTCTTCTTCGGCATGACTCCGGGCGAGGTTATCAAGGTTGAGATTGAACAGGGCAAAGTGCTCGTTATCAAGCTGGACCACATCTCCGAAGCCAATGCTGCCGGTATGCGCACCGTCTTCTTCGAATTCAACGGCCTGCCGCGTGAAATCGAAATCAAGGACCGCAATGCCAAGACTACCACTGTTACCCGCAAGAAAGCAGAAAAGGGCAACATGGGCGAAATCGGCGCTTCTCTTTCCGGCTCCGTAGTCAAGGTGCTGGTAGAAAAAGGCCAGTCCGTTACCAAAGGCACTCCGCTGATTGTTACCGAAGCTATGAAGATGGAAACCACGCTTTCGGCACCGATTTCCGGTATCGTCAGCGCTATCCATGTAGCTGCAGGCGAACGCGTAGAAAGCGGCGACTGCCTGTTGGAAATCAAAACCCAAATGTAAAATTACATACGCTTAAAATTAAGGCTGCTGCCGTGGCGGATTTCCGCCACTACAGCAGTCTTGCTTTTTTTGCTGGTCATTATTTTTGCTCTATGTTATGATATAGTTATTCTTTGCTTTTTTAAGAACAGCATTATTTGCTGCAAGACATATTTTTATTACGAGGTGAGCACATGAAACAGACAATCTATCAATTCGTAAACAGCCATCTGGACGAGCATGGCCGCTTTACGGCTACTGACCTGTGCGATGACCGCTACGCTACCATTCCCCGTCCCCTTGGCTCCGAAGATGCCTTTCACTATACAATGGGCAACCTGCCCAATCCCAATTCAGCCAGCACGCTGCTCAAGCTGCTGCAATCTTATATGCAGGAGCCTACAACCCAACAGCGCAGCAGACTGTACAATGAGCTGAAGGGCATGGCCTTTGCGGAATATTGCGACCCCTTTATTGAAGCCTTAGACCAAAATGACATTAACGCCGTAGCCTATGACCTGGCGCGCCGCTTTTTCTACAACGCAGATGGACGTGAGCAGGTAAAATTTGCCATCTTGATTTTCGGCATGTACGGCATGGAAAAAATTTGTCATCAGGACCAGGAGCTTTGGCAGGATTTGCTGCGCATAGCACACTGCGAAGAATTTACCTTCGCCTTTTTATATGCCTGCCGCATAACCAACTTCAACCCGCAAAACGCTATCTGGGAGCTTATCCGCTGCACCAGCGGCTGGGGCAAGGTTTTCAGCATTATTGACTGCCACTGCCGCGATGAAGAAGAACGCCTCTGGCTGCTGCAAAACGGACCTGACATCGACGTAGAGTATCCGCCGCTCTCCGTAAAATTCATCAGAGAAACACATTTAGAAGAGCAGGTGACCAAGCCGCTCAGCTACGAGAATTATAAAAACGCTATTTTCATCGTAGGCAATTATCTGATTATGCTTAACCACTTCCCGGCAGAGGTGATTGAAGAGCAGTTCAACATCAGCGACATCCATCTGAACAAGCTGCTTACCTGTCTGCTTGACCAGGCTGAAGCGCATGTCAGCAAGCCGGAAGACGTGCTTGATTTAATCAGCTACGTTACAGCACTGCAGGACCTTTGCAAAGAGCAGAATCATATGCAGCTGACCTTCAACCAATGTCAGGAGCAGATTGCAGCCTGCGAAAAAATCATCTACAGTAAGGACTGGCAGCCAGAAATTGACAGCGACTTAATCAAGGACGATAAGCTTGATTATCAGCTGTGCAATCTGGCAGTGGAGCTGGATATAGACGTATGGCCAAGGCTTTTTGATTTTTGGCTGGCACATCCGGATGAAACACCTCTGTTCCCCTACCTGCTTTCCTACGAGGGTGAAGGGCGCTCCGAGCGTGTGCTGCGGCAAATTGAAGCAGACCTGCCACGCTACTGCGTAGAGCAAAACGACCTGCTGGTACCGCTGCGCTATCTCAACACGCATCCCGGCCAGAGTGATGGCATTATCTGCGCTGCCCTGGAATCCATCTTCGATTTGCCACGTGGCATCGCCTGTGGCATCATCGATGACTGGGGTCAGGAATTCATCACACCCGCCATCCGCAGCTCGCTGATTAAGGCACGTCAGCTCAGCAACAATGAGGTTGTCACTGCACGCATAGACAGCCTGCTGGCAGGCAAGCACTTTGACATAGGCAAATTCCTCAACAAACGTAAATAAACAGGCTGCTATGCAATGTTATTGCTTCGTTTAGACAGTTGCTGTTAAGGAAAGCTTTCTTCGCACAAAGCAAAACCGGTTTCCTGCTGGCTTAAACGCCAGGGAAACCGGTTTTTTATATGCACTTATTTACTTTCAGCCGCAATAGCCATGCGGATGGCCCTTGTGCCACTTCCAGGCTGTGCTGATAACCTCATCAACACTGCTGTGCTGCGGCTCCCATCCCAGCTCCTCGCGGATTTTTTCCGAAGAAGCAATGAGCACTGCGGGGTCACCGGCACGACGCTCCTCCTCCACAACGGGGAAGTCAACGCCAGTAACCTTCTTAGCACTGTCAATCATCTGGCGCACGCTGAAGCCATTTTCGCTGCCCAAGTTATATACACGGCTGCTGCCGCCGCTCAAAAGATGCTTGAGCGCCAGCACATGTGCCTTCGCCAAATCGCAGACATGAATGTAGTCACGCACGCAGGTACCATCAGCCGTCGGATAATCGGTACCGAAGATAGAAACCTGTTTGCGCACGCCCTGCGCCGTTTTCAGAATCAGCGGAATAAGATGGCTTTCCGGGCTGTGGTCCTCACCGATATCGCGCGTCGGGGAAGCACCTGCAGCATTAAAATAACGCAAAGCCACATAACGCATATCATAGGCATGGTCATAATCTGCCAGCATGCCTTCAATCGCCAGCTTGGTACGGCCGTAAACATTAGTCGGAGCCAGACGGCTGTCCTCGGTAATCGGCACTGCTTCCGGCTCACCGTAAACGGCTGCGGTAGAAGAGAATACCATGCGGTCCACACCGGCACCACGCATAGCCTCTAAAAGATGCAGGCTGCCTTCAACATTATTAAAATAATATTTCGCCGGGTCGGTCATAGATTCACCTACCAGACTGCTGGCAGCAAAATGGATTACCGCGTCAATTTTAAACTGCTCCATGATATGCTTGGCAAAACGCACATCATGGATATCGCCTTCTACCAGCTGTACCTCGTCCGGCACTGCCGCCTCATGTCCGGTAGAAAAATTATCATAAACAATAGGAGTAAAGCCACTCTTTTGCAGCTCCTCCACTACATGGGAGCCAATATAACCTGCTCCGCCGGTAACAAGAATATTCATCGCTTACTTGCTCTCCTTGGCAACTATTCCCTGCAGATATTCCAGGAACTTGTCACGCAGGTCAGGACGCTTCAGCGCCATTTCTACAGTCGCCTCCAAAAAGCCCTGTTTATCGCCCACGTCATAACGACGTCCTGCAAAATTATAGGCATACATCGGCTGTTCCTTAGCCAAAACCTTGAGCGCATCAGTCAATTGGATTTCATTGCCGCGACCAGGCTCGGTTTTTTCCAGAATCGGGAAAATTTCCGGTGTAATTACATAACGTCCCAAAACAGCCAGACGGGAAGGCGCTTCTTCTACCGCAGGCTTTTCAACCATATCGTTTACCTTAAAGGTGCGTGCTTCTTCAGTCGGCTCGCTAGCAACAATGCCATAGGCAGATACCTTCTCCTGCGGCACCTCCTGCACACCTAAAACGCTGGCACCTGTTTTATCGTAAACATCAACCAGCTGCTTCAGCGCAGGCACCTGGCTATCAACAACGTCATCACCCAGCAGTACAGCAAAGGGTTCATCGCCCACAAAATGCTTAGCGCACAAAATAGCGTGACCAAGTCCACGCGGTTCCTTTTGGCGGATATAGTGAATGCGGATATCAGAAATTTTGCGTACCAGCTCCAGCTCTTTGGTCTTGCCGCTGGCCTCCAGATTCAGCTCCAGCTCAATGCTGCGGTCGAAATGATCCTCAATCGCACGCTTGCTGCGGCCGGTAATAATCAGGATGTCCTCAATACCAGAAGCAAGCGCTTCTTCGATAATATATTGAATGGTCGGTTTATCAACAATAGGCAGCATCTCCTTCGGAGTTGCTTTGGTTGCAGGCAGGAAGCGTGTGCCCAGGCCTGCTGCCGGAATAACAGCTTTACGTACAGGTTTAAACATTTTATCTTATCTCCTTTTCAGACTCAAGTGAAATATATGAACAGCAGCAACGCTGCAGGTAATGTTTTAAGGAAAACACAGACAAGCCGGAAGTTAAGCTTCTTCGCCGCCAATAACTTCCAGTAATTCTGCAGTTTTCACCGCCAGCAGCTCCTTGTCGCCCTTAGTTTCTACGTTCAAGCGCATTACAGGCTCCGTATTGGATACACGCACATTAAAGCGCCAGTTGTCATAGGCAACGCTCAGGCCGTCCAGGTGATCCTGCTCGCCGTCAGCATATTTTTTACCAAGCTCCGCCAGCACTGCTGCGGAATCAGCCACCTTGCGGTTGATTTCACCGCTGCAGGGATACATAGCAACACGCTCGCCTACCAGCTCGCTGAGCTTTTTACCGCTGCGGCACATCAGCTCAGTTACCAACAGCCAGGGAATCATGCCGCTGTCGCAGCAGGAGAAATCGCGGAAATAATGATGCGCGCTCATTTCGCCGCCATACAGTACGTCGTTATTACGCATGCATTCCTTCATAAAGGCATGACCGCTCTTGCAGCGCACAGGCACACCGCCGTCACGCTGTAAAATAGCTTCCGTATTCCAGGTCAGGCGCGGGTCGAACATAATCTTGGCGCCCGGCTCCTTGTGCAGGAAAACCTCCGCCAGCAGGCCGACAATGTAATAGCCTTCGATAAAATCTGCCTTCTCATCAAAAAGGAAGCAACGGTCGAAATCGCCATCCCAGGCAATGCCCAGGTCAGCACCGCTCTCGCGCACAACCTTCGCTGTAGCCTCACGATTTGGCAGCAGCAGCGGGTTAGGTACACCATTGGGGAAGGTACCGTCCGGCGTTTCGTTCAGCGTAATAAATTCAAACGGCAAATGCTTTGCCAGCTCCTTTAAAATCGGGCCAGCACCGCCGTTGCCGGGATTAGCAACAATCTTCATCGGTTTGAGCACACTCGTATCAACGTAGGTCAGCAAATGCTCAATATAAGCAGGCATAATATCCAGCTGCTCCAAAGCACCCATAGTCTTGCCTGCTACCACCTGATGCGCAAACTCCTTAGTAGTCGCAACCATCTCGCCAATTTCCTTCAGACCGGTATCACTGGAAACAGGACGTGCATCACGACGCACCAGCTTCATGCCATTGTATTCCTTAGGATTATGGCTGGCAGTAACCATAATGCCGCCATCTGCTTTCAGATGCGCGGTAGCAAAATAAATCATTTCCGTACCACACTGACCGATATCAATAACCCTGGTGCCGCCATGGCGCAGGCCTTCTGTCAGCGCATCAACCAATGCTCTGCCGCTCAAGCGGATATCATGGCCGACAACAACAGTTTCTGCAGCAAACATTGCTGAAAAAATGCGTCCCATACGGTAAGCCATTTCCTCATTAACCTCTGTAGGGTAAACGCCGCGTACATCGTAGGCCTTAAAAGCCTTATTCGTAACTTGCATTTGTCTATACTCCTTTTTACATTGTATTTAGCAAAATTTCATTGTTCAAGAACCATTTTATATTATTCTTCATCCAACAAAAAAATCCTGCCTGCATTGCAGACAGGATTTAAACGCTACAGCTTAGCACCACTCGAACGGATAACTTCTTCCGCCGCCTCTCCCAGATACCAACGGATAACAGAAAAGAACGGCAACGTCACGCCATTATAATCAGGCAGCAGACAGATAGTTGCCAGCATTTCCAGCACTTCATCCAGTTCACGGCCCTTACTAAGCTCCTCACTTATCTGGTCCTCCAGCGTATGGATAACCTCTCGGCGCATGCGCATCAAACGCGGCGCGTTCAGGTTCAGCTCGCGGATAGTGCTGCGCGCCTTGTTTTGCAGCTCCTTCGGGCAGGTCTCTTCGTCTACATACATCCGCCCGCTATGCTCGGCGTAACGGAACAGGCGGATTTTGCCGGGAATCTTCAGCGGATTGAGAATATAGTTTGTAATTTCACGCCCACCCTTGGGCACATCGCAGCTGCGGTCACGCTTCTGGCTGGAATAGCGCCACTCGGGATCAGGCACGTATGGCTGACTACCGCCATGGCACACGCCCAACAGATTGCGCCAATCCAGATGATAGTTGTGTCCATGCTCCTGCGTGGCATTTTTCGGATAAAAATGCTCTACGCGGAAGTCGTCAACCTCGCCTTCCTCCTCCGCCAGCTTAATGCCTACCTCACAATATGCGCAAAGGCCGTGCTGGTCACGCAAAATTGCTTCCCGCACCTGTTTGTAGCCCTTGCGGCAGCGACGACGGAAATGCTCCCAGGTTTCCTCGGGATTACGCAGGCGGTACTGCCTAAGCAGCTCCGGCTCTTCCTTACTTTTATAAACACGTTTCATGAGCGCCTCCTGCGGAACTGACGCATACGGATATCCATATCCGCACGCAGCAGAGCAGGCTCCTTGCCCTTGGACCATTTATCCAGCTTTTTGCGCAGCTCCAGCGCCTCCGGCGTATCCCAGGCATCCTCGCTCACCAGCTGCAGATAACGCTTTAAATCCTGCACAATCGGCAGAGCTTGCGGACGCGGGCTCACATTCTGAATATCCTGCAGCAGCTGATAGCTGTTGGCACCTAAAGAAAAATCTACGTGACGCACTCCTTCAAACTGCTTGCCCCAGGCCAATACGCGGATGCTCTCGGCCGGCACGCTGCTGAGCACCTGCGCACTATGCGTAGTCACCACAAACTGTACCATTGGGAAGGTTTTCTGCAAATCCAGCAGCACCGTCTGCTGCCACAGCGGATGCAGATGCATTTCTACCTCATCAATCAATACAAGGCCCGGTGTCTTGGTTACCGCTTCTTCACGCAGCTGCGGATTCAGACGTGCCATGCGATAAGCCAAATCAGCCACCATACTGATAATGCTGCGGAAGCCGTCGCTCAATTCATCTACCACCATCTCGCCCATATCGGGATGACTGACAACAAAGCATTTCAGGCGATAATTATAATACAAATCACGCAGGCCGGTGCTTTCCAGACACACGTCTACAGCGTTCTGAATAGCATTCTTCAGCATCACATTGCGTTTCACCTCGGCGCTGTACTGCTGCTCTGTCTGCGCACATTTGGTAACGTACTCAAACCATTTGCCAAAGGTGCTGTAAGAAGATGACGGCTCCAGGCATTCCTCGTAGCCTACATTGCGTTCCATCAGCGACTTGTGAAAATTCGTCATCAGCTTGCTGTCTACCCAAATGCGCTGAGTACCGTAATAGGCCAGCACCGGCAGCAGCCTGTTGCCGTTCTCCTTGGCATCGTGCGCCAATGCACAGCCACGCTCGCACAGCTCATCAGCATCATCCTCAGGCACATTACCCTCCAGCAGGCGGCGGGTACAGGTAAGCTTTTTGCCGTAAACCTCACCCTCCAGCTTAATTTCTACCGGATAATGGCATTCCATGCCATCAATATGACGCATATCCTTTTTATAAACAGGCACACGCCGCACATCCTGGGGGGTAATTTGCCGACCACTGGCATCAAAGCTGCGCAGGTAAGGCTCCAAAGCAATTGCCAGCGCATCAAAAATCGCCGTCTTGCCCTTGCCGTTTTCACCTACAATAACTGTCAGCCTAGGTCCAAAATCAATATCAAGCTCATCGTAACAACGGAAATTCTTCAGCCTTAATCTTTCTATCTGCATAACCTGACCTCCGTTTCTGTATCTCTGCTTACATTATAGCATTATTTATCTCCCAAACTAATAATTTTTACAGTTTTATTATGAATTTTTTGTGGCAGGGTGTATAATAAATAAACATCATCGGCAATTCTTTGCTACTTGCCTCATTTCTGTACTCGAAAGGAAAAACTGTTTATGAATATATTTTTTCTGCTTACAATCGCCATGCTCATGATTATCCTCATGCTGCGGCGTCACATTCCCATCGGTCCCTGTATGCTCACCAGCGGTATCTTTATCTGGCTGATGAAAGCACCGGAGCTGCCGTATCTGGTGCAGGCCTTGCGCGAAACATTAACAATGCCGCGCACCTATGATATTCTTTTTGCCCTTTATTTTGTCATGTGCCTGGAAATCGAGCTGCGCACCAGCGGTGCTCTGGCAGGTATGGTGCAGGCGCTGCAGCGCATCTTTTCCAGCGCTAAGGTAACCCTGGCCGTGATGCCTGCCTTCTTAGGACTGCTGCCGTCATTGGGCGGCGCACGCTTCTCGGCTCCTATTGTAGAGGAGGCCAGTAAAAGTCTGCCTATCGAACAGGAGCATAAAGCTGCCATCAATTTCTGGTTCCGCCATATCTTTGAATTTTCCAGTCCGATTATCCCCGGTATGATAATGGCCTGCAACATCGCCGGCGTCAGCTACGGTGAATTCATCCTGCATCTGGCCTGGCTCACCGTACTGGCCTTCTCCGCAGGCTGGTTTGTCCTCATCCGCCCCATCAAAGCGGACAGCAGCCGTACTGAAGCAATTGCCAATGACAGTCAGGGTATGCAGGATTTATGGCTGGCACTTTCGCCTGTCATCATCACCTTTATCCTCGTAGTCTTCTGCGGCTTGAACGCCTCTGCCGGCATGGGCCTGGTCACAGCCTGCCTCTTTTTGGTACTGCGCTTTACTAAGCGTGAGGTTGGCCTCAAGGACGTTGTTATCGGCGCGCTGGACATCAAAATGTTTCTCAATGTGCTCTGCATTCTCTACTTTATTCAGATCTTGACCGTCACCCACGTGCTGCAGGAAATCGTCACAGCTTTCCAAAGCTCTCCGCTGCCGGTGCCTGTTATCATCGCCTGCGTCAGCTTCATCATCGGCGTGCTCACCGGTATGTCGCAGGGACACGTGGCCATCGTTATGCCCATTGTTGCCGCCATGCAGACAGGCAGCCTGAACCTGGCCGGCGTTGCCATGGCCTTCGGTATTGCCGGACAGATGCTCACACCGACGCATATGTGCCTTGTTATCACCGTCGATTATTTTAAAGCCAACTTTTTCAAAACGCTTAAGCCGGTCCTGCTTTGCGAAATCATCATTCTGACTCTCTTTACAGCTTATACATATTTCACATGGTAAACTTTCAGTGCTTAATCAGCAGCACGCAGTGTTCGGATTAGTCCTCAAAACACTGTCCGCCGCAGATTAAGCACTTTATTTTTATTATTTGCTTGCAGTAGCACAAAGATTAAGTGTATAATAATGTTATCTATTCTTAAATTTTGGAGGGGTGTTTGTGAATTATACGGAAATGGTAGTCTTCATCGTCTACCTGCTATTCATGTTATCAATCGGTATCTGGTTCTTCTATAAAAATCGTCAGGGTGGTGAAAAGACCTACTTCCTCGGCGGTCGTCAGATGGGACCTTGGGTAACCGCGCTTTCTGCCGGTGCTTCGGATATGAGTGCCTGGGTGCTCATGGGCTTGCCGACATCTATTTATGCTCTTGGTCTCGGTCAGGCCTGGATCAGTATCGGCCTGCTCACCGGCTATTCCTTAAGCTGGATTTTCCAGGCTCCGCGCCTGCGTCGTTTTTCCATTGTGGCCAACGATGCCATCACTATTCCGCAGTACCTCAGCAACCGCTTTTTATCTAAGTCCCACGTGCTGCAGGTAATCTGTGCAATCGTCTTCCTCATTGCCTACACTATTTATTCCGCTTCCAGCATCAAGGCTTGCGGCACTCTGTTCAACACCGTTATCGGCATTGACCAGACCTACACCATGTATGTGGCAGCCTTCATCATCATCGGCTACACCTTCTTAGGTGGCTTCTCCGCTGTTTGCTGGACCGACTTCTACCAGGGCCTGATGATTCTTGGTTCTCTGCTGATTGCACCTATTTTTGCAGTATCCTTAATCAATCCGCAGGCTGTTGCCAGCATTCCGCCAGATTACTGGAATCCGGTTGCCAAAACCTCTGATATTATCTCCGGCTTCGGCTGGGGTCTTGGCTACTTCGGTATGCCGCATATCATCATCCGCTTCATGTCCCTCAAATCTCAAAAGGAAATGAAGAAATCAGCTGTTATCGCTATCAGCTGGACCGCCCTCATCTGCTTCTTCGCTACCATGGTAGGCGTTGTCGGCCGTATGTATCTGGGTATGGATGAAAACATCAACCAAAACTCTCTGGTATTCATCGCCATGGTTCGCAGCATTTTCCCGGCTCTGATGAGCGGCATCCTGCTTTCCGGCGTATTGGCTGCTTCCATGAGTACTGCTTCCAGTCAGTTGCTCGCTTCCGCTTCTGCCTTTGCCAGCGACGTTTACAAGCCTGTAATCCGCAAATACCAGTCTGGTGACAAGGAAATGCTTTGGGCAGGACGCATCGTTGTACTTGTTATCTCCTTCGTTGCGCTGCTTATTGCTGATTCCCCGCGTGCAGGCAGCATCATGGAGCTGGTTGCCAACGCCTGGGGCGTATTCGGTGCAGCCTTCGGTTCTGCTATCATGCTCAGCCTTTTCTGGCGCGGCTTCACCTTCCAGGGTGCTGTAGCCTGCATCATCGTCGGTGCTGTTGTTGATATCGGCTGGTACCTGACTATGGCAGCCTCCACCGGCATCTACGAAATTATTCCCGGCTTTTTTGCCAGCCTTGTAGCAGGTGTCATCGTTTCCCTGCTCAGTGGCGGTCCCTCCAAGGATGTTGCTGAGCTTTATGACAAAGCCAACAACTACGTTGAGGAATAATTGTAAAGCTTATTACAATTACGCATAAATCTTATCCCTCGCAAGAATTTTTCTTGCATAATCACACAAAAGCGCTATACTGTAGATATAGTTAAGCCCGATTTGTCAAAGCAGACGACAAATCGGGCTTTCGTGTTTTTCCATATTTCTTATTGAGAGGGGTTTTAATTATGGAAGAAGAAAAAAGAATCACTACACCAAAGCCGGAAGGATTCTTCAAAAAGTACGGCTTTTACATCGCGCTTATCGTTCTTCTAGGCATCATCGCCTGCCCTACGCCGGACGGCCTTTCAATCGCCGGACAAAGGATGCTCGGCATCATGGTCTTCTCCGTCATCGTCTGGGCTACAACAGCCATCTCCTATCCTGTCAGTGCCGGTGTTATCATCGCACTCATGGCAGTACTTATAGGCTTTGCGCCTAACCCGGCAACCGGTAAAATTTTCGGCACCG